>OIXG01000376.1_pt1 | contig 56892 bp, 63 predicted proteins | sample 1587731 | NCBI WGS metagenome assembly OIXG01 (sample SAMEA3888908, study PRJEB22519) | human gut metagenome | biome: human gut; feature: human-associated habitat; material: faeces | place: Denmark | collected 2010 | reverse complement strand
AGATAGGTAGCGCCAACACAAAAGCGGCGGTCGTTCGACCGCCGCTTTTGGCTTTTACGGAGATGGACAAACAGAAAGAGGGCGGAGGCGTAAAATTTACGCTTCTGCCCTCTTTGCGTATGATATGCTTTGATGCGAGACAGCCTATCCGACAAAGGCACCGTCTACGGTCAGCACTTGACCGGTGATAAATGATGCCTTGTCAGACGCAAGAAAGGCGACCGCGTTCGCAATGTCCTGCGGTGTGCCGAGTCGGCCAAGAGGCGTCTGCTCCACGAGATCATCTAAGACCTCGCCCCCCAGCTCGCGCGCCATATCGGTGTCAATGACACCGGGCGCGACACAGTTGACGCGGATGCCGCTCGGGGCGAGCTCCAGCGCGAGCGAGCGCGTGAGGCCGATGAGTGCGTGCTTGGTGCAGGAATAGGTCACCTCGCAGCTTGCACCGTGCTGGCCCCAGATGGAGGAAATATTGACGATCACGCCACTCTTTTCATGCAGCATGTGCGGCAGCACGGCTTGAATGGTGTTGCGCGCGCCATTGAGATTAACGGCGAAGTAGCGATCCCACAGCTCGTCCGTGACATCCTGAAAGAGCGCCTGACCGGCGACGCCGGCGTTGTTGATCAGAACAGAGATTGGCCCAAAGGCGTCCTCGACGGTTTTGACCATTGCGTCCACCTCACCGCGCTTGGAGACATCGGCCTGCACGGCAAGGGCGCGGCAGCCCTCCTGCGTGAGCTGCGATACCAGCTCGTCGGCCTTATCCCTGCGTTCATAGTAGTTTATGCCGACAGCATAGCCTTCGCGGGCGAGCTGCGCGGCGATGGCGCGGCCGATGCCGCGCGAGGAGCCCGTGACGAGCGCGACCTTGCGTTTGTCCATCGCTGTGCTCATCTTCCCGTGGAGCCGAAGCCGCCCTCGCCGCGCGCGGTCTCAGGCAGGTCGGCGACCTCGTCGAACTCGACGGGCAGGTAGGGCAGCAGCACGAGCTGTGCAATGCGATCGCCTGTGCGGACGGTGCGCGGCTCCTCCGTGTCGTTATGGAGGGCGATGAAGCACTCGCCGCGGTAGTCGCTGTCGACCACGCCGACGCAGTTCGCAGGGCGCAGGCCCTCGCGGCTGGCAAGGCCGCTGCGGGCGAACACGCCGCCGAAGGTGCCCTCGGGCAGCGCCACGGCAATGCCGGTCGGCACCATGACTGTGTGATGCGCAGGGATGATCACCTCGCCGTCATCAGGCAGACAGGCATAGAGGTCGCAGCCCGCGGCAAAGGCGGAGCCGCGGGTGGGAATGGTGGCCTTGGGGTTTAATTTCTTGATCTGAACGTGTGCCATGCTTTATTGATCCTCCCAAAGTGTGATGCCGCCGCTTGCCAGCGTGCGCGGCACATCGATGACGCGCTGGTTGCTCGAGCCGCGGAAGCGCAGGGAAATGTCATGCAGTTCCTCTTCAAAGCGTCCGTCCACGAGCACATCAATAAGCGAGAGCAGTTCATCCGTAACCTCGCAGCGGGGATAGGAGCCGTCGGTATGGAGCTCCTCCCAGGTGAAGCCGGAGAAGGCCCAGACGGTCTTGTTCGGCAGCCGCTCGCGCACAAGGCGCAGAAAGGGCAGCAGCGCGCGCTGGTTTTCCGGCTCGAACGGCTCGCCGCCGAGCAGCGTCAAACCGTTGATGTAGGCGGGCGCGAGCATTTGAAGCAGGGCCTCCTCGGTCTCAACAGTGAAGGGTCGGCCGTAGTCAAAGGCCCAGGTTTGAGGCTGGAAGCAATTTTTACAATGATTGGTGCAGCCGGAGACGAAAAGCGTCACGCGGACGCCCTCGCCGTTGGCGATGTCGCAGTTTTTGATCTCTCCGTAATACATCGCGGACCTCCTGTCGGACAAAATGAGCGGAAACGGCAGAGAGAGCCTGCCGTGTGCGGTCTGTGTCAATCGCTGAGCTGCGCGAGCGCGGTGAGCACGCGGTCATATTCGCGGCGCACGGCCGTGTAGAGCGCGGGGGCGGAGGCGGGCAGTATGTCGCTGCCGCGCAGCGCCTCGGTCAGCTCGGAGCAGGCATTTGCAAATGCGGTCAAGCCCAGATTGAGCGCGACGCCCTTGAGGGTGTGGGCCGCACGGAACGCGCTCGGCGCGTCCGCGGAGTCCATTGCGGCGTCAAGCAGGGCCATGTTGCCGTCACGCGGGAGCATACGCAGAAATTTCAATACAAGCGCTTCACTTGAAAGACGGCCCATTACATCGTCGTAGCTGCCGCCGACAGAGTCGTAGAATGCACGAATGGTCATCAGATGGCATCTCCTTTCAAATGGCTGAGCGATCAGCCTTACTTGACCTCGCAGCCCGCCGCGCGGATCGCTCCGAGCGCCAGCTCGAGCGTGGGGTCGATGTTGGGATAGTCAAGGCGGTAGAGCTCGAACGCGGGCGGCAGCTCGGTGCAGCCGAGCACCAGCACTTCCGCTCCGCGCGCGAGCAGATGCTCGCAGGCCGCACGGAACGCGGAGGCGTCGTGTGTCAGGTCACCCGCCTTGACACCGTTGTAGATAATGTCCATCACGGCGGCCTGATCGGCGGCGCTCTCCGGCGTGAGCAGCTCCACGCCGCTGCCGGCGAAGGTGCGCTGATAGATGCCGGTCTGCACCGTGCCGTCGGTCGCGAGCAGGCCCGCACACTTCACCCCGCGTGCACGCAGGGCGTCGCGTGTGAGCGCGATCATGTGCAGCACGGGGATATGCACCGCCTCGCAGATCTTCTCATAATAGTTGTGCGCGGTGTTGCAGGGCATGATGAGGAAGTCCGCGCCGATGCTCTCGAGCCGCTTCGCGCTCTTGACCATCTCCGGCACAGGGTCTGCGCCGCCGCGGAGCAGCGCCGCCGTGCGGTCGGCGATTGCCGTGTTAGAGTCGATGCACACGCGCGGGTGCTCCTGATCGCACGCGGCGGCGGTGTGCAGGGTGATCTTCTGAAACAGGTCGGCGGTCGCCAAGGGGCCCATGCCGCCGAGGATGCCGATGACTTTTTTACTCATAATTCGCTCCGTCGGAATGATTTATTTGTCCAGCAGCTTTTGCTCGCGGTTCGGCAGCGCGGCAAGCTCGTGGTCGCGGCGGATGATGCGCTTGAGCGCCTCGACCGCGACCTTGACGGAGGAGGAGGTATCCTCGCTCATGTCCTGATCGAGACCCGCCTTCTCGCGCTCCTGATTCCATACCACATGGAAACAGGAGCCGCAGCGGCAGCCGAGCGCGTCGGCGACCACGAAGAGCGCGGCGCTCTCCATCTCGCTGGCCTTGACGCCGAGGCGTTTCCAGCTCTCCCAGCGCTGCAAAAGCTCATAGTAGACGGGGCTTTTCTCGGGCGAGTGCTGGCCGTAAAAGCTGTCCTTGCACTGCACGACGCCGGTGTGTGTGCGGTAGCCGAGGTCCTCCGACGCCTGACGCAGTGCGAGCGTCACATCGAAGTTCGCTACGGCGGGGTACTCGATGGGTGCGTACTCGAGCGAGGTGTGCTCAAAGCGGATGGCGCCGGTGGCGACGACCACATCGCCGGACTTCACATTGATGTCGATGCCGCCGCAGGTGCCGGTGCGGATAAAGGTGTCCGCGCCGAGCCGGTGCAGCTCCTCCATGGCGATGGAGGCGGACGGCCCGCCGATGCCGGTGGAGCAGACCGAGACCTTCTCGCCGAGCAGCGTGCCGGTGTAGGTGGTGTATTCGCGGTTCTGCGCAACCTTGACGGCGTTGTCGAACAGCGCCGCGATGGACGGGCAGCGGCCCGGATCGCCGGGCAGGATCACATAGCGGCCGACCTCGCCCTGTGCGCAGTGGATGTGATATTGACGCTCCAGTTCATGCATGGAAAACACCTCAAATAAAAATGTAGGCGTTCCCCCAAAAGGGAACGCCTACATTATAGCAAAGACGAAAGAGCAATGCAAGCCTTGCGCTCACAGCAGCTTTACCGTGTACCACACAGCCAGCAGGAACAGCGCGACGGACGCGCCCCAGATCACATAATAGGCAAAGCCGGCGAACAGCGCCGCCGCGATGGCGACAATGCACAGCGCAAGCACCGCGCAGGTAAGCGTATAGTTCGCCTGCGGCGGGAAGACGATCGTTTCTTTATACTGGCCGTCCTTCCTGCGCAGCAACAGCGTGACGACGAGCAGCGCGATGACCGCAAGCAGGGCGACGATGCTCAGGGCGCTCACAAGACCGGCCTTGGTGGCGCTGCCGTGATTGAGCAGCACGGCGGCGGCGATCGTCAGCGTCAGACCGGCGGTCTGCACGGCAAACTCGCGCTGATAGAGCAGGAACACCACGCTCAAAAGCATCATCACAGGTACGAGAATGCACATGGCAGTCGTGCCGAGGGGATAGACCCTGCGCATGAGCAGGGACGAGAAGGCGAAGAACAGGCCGAGGCCCAGCAGCCATTTGCCAAGAGCGGCATAGCGTGTCCATTTGCCGCGCATGACCGTGAGCACGACGCCCGCGGCGAGCGCAGCCGCGCCGACCCAGATCATGGCGTCGAGATAGTAGGACACGGCGACGACCTGACCGACCGTCCCCTTGATGAAATACTGATGAATGAGCAGAAGATAGAATTCCGCGACAAAGCCGGCGGTAAAAAGCGTCAGGGCGCTGTTCAGGTTGCGGTTGTTCTTTGCGATGCGCGCCTCGCGCTTGGGATCGTTCTTTTTTGCTGCCATCTATCATGACCTCCGAAAGGCTTCTTTCATTTTTGCGGGACTGCACAAAGACCCGCAGATTGATATAATAACAGAAATCTTCGCCTTTTGCAAGGCATTTTTTCATATTTATAGGGGCGCTCCCGCGCGGCGCGGCGGGGAAGACAGGAGCCGAGTGTTGTCAATATGGCACAAAAAGCACAATATTTAGATGATGTGACCAAAATAAAGCAATAGATATTGTGCCTATTTTTTGCATTCCCTCCTTGCAATGAGGGAAAGGTTCTGCTATACTTAGAAGGCAACGCGGCGCGACGCCACAAGATATAGTGTGTGCCGGCGCCGCCAACGGAAAAAATCGGGAGAGGAGAGCTGCCAGCCATGAAGGTCATCAAAAGAAACGGCGCGGAGGTCGAGTTCGACATCGTCAAGATCATCGCCGCCGTCACCAAGGCAAACGCCGCCACAGAGGAGGACGCGCGCATGACGCCCGTTCAGATCCAGCGCATCGCCGAGAGCGTGGAGCTGGCCTGCCAAGGGCTGGGCCGCGCCCCCACCGTCGAGGAGATCCAGGATTTTGTCGAGCATCAGATCATGGCGCACGGTGCGTTCGAGGTCGCCAAGCGCTACATCACCTACCGCTACACCCGCTCGCTCGTGCGCAGGAGCAACACGACGGACGACAAGATCCTCACCCTCATCGAGTGCAACAACGAGGAAGCCAAGCAGGAAAACAGCAACAAAAACCCCGTCGTCAACTCCACGCAGCGCGACTACATGGCGGGCGAGGTCAGCCGCGACCTGACGAACCGCATCCTCCTGCCCGAGGACATCGTCAAGGCGCATGAGGAGGGCATCATTCACTTCCACGATACGGATTATTATGCCCAGCACATGCACAACTGCGACCTCGTGAATTTGGAGGATATGCTGCAAAACGGCACGGTCATCACCGGCACGCTCATCGAGCGTCCGCATTCCTTCGCCACCGCCTGCAACATTGCCACGCAGATCGTCGCGCAGGTGGCGAGCAACCAGTACGGCGGGCAGAGCATCTCGCTCACGCACCTCGCGCCCTTTGTGGATATTTCCCGTCAGAAGATCCGCAAGCAGGTGCTTGCCGAGGTCGAAGAGCTGGGCGTCGCGCAGGACGAGGCGAAGATCAGCCGCATCGTGGAAAAGCGGCTGCGCGAGGAGATCCGCCGCGGCGTGCAGACGATCCAGTATCAGGTCGTCACGCTCCTCACGACGAACGGACAGGCCCCCTTCATCACCGTCTTCATGTACCTCAACGAGGCGCGCAGCGAGCAGGAGAAGCGCGATCTCGCGCTCATCATCGAGGAGATGCTGCTCCAGCGCTACGAGGGCGTGAAGAACGAGCAGGGCGTGTGGGTCACGCCCGCCTTCCCCAAGCTCATCTACACGCTTGAGGAGGACAACATCCACGAGGATTCGCCCTACTATTATCTCACCAAGCTTGCCGCAAAATGCACGGCGCGGCGCATGGTGCCCGATTATATCAGCGAGAAGAAGATGCTCGAGCTCAAGGGCGATGTGTATCCCTGCATGGGCTGCCGCAGCTTTTTGACGCCCGACCGCTTCACCGACGCGGGTGTCGGCAACATCGCCAACGCCGGCAACTACGAGCCGGGCAAGCACAAGTACTACGGCCGCTTCAATCAGGGCGTCGTGACCATCAACCTGCCCGATGTCGCGCTGTCCTCCGGCGGCAACATCGAAAAATTCTGGGATATTTTTGAAGATCGGCTGGAGCTGTGCCACCGTGCGCTCCGCTGCCGTCACGACCGCCTGCGCGGTACGCTCTCGGACGCCGCGCCTATCCTCTGGCAGTACGGTGCCTGCGCCCGTCTTAAAAAAGGCGAGCCGATCGACCGCCTGCTCTACGACGGCTACTCCACCATCTCCCTCGGCTACGCGGGGCTTTATGAGTGCGTGAAGTATATGACGGGCAAGAGCCACACCGACGCGAGCGCCACGCCCTTCGCCCTCTCGATCATGCAGAAGATGAACGACAAGTGCAAGGAGTGGAAGACTGCCGAGAACATCGACTATTCCCTCTACGGCACGCCGCTGGAGTCCACGACCTACAAGTTTGCCAAGTGCCTGCAAAAGCGTTTCGGCATCATCGAGAGTGTGACCGACAAGGGCTACATCACCAACTCCTACCATGTCCATGTCACCGAGCAGATCGACGCCTTCACCAAGCTCAAATTCGAGGCGCAGTTCCAGCACCTCTCTCCCGGCGGCGCGATCAGCTATGTCGAGGTGCCCAACATGCAGCAGAACCTTGAGGCGGTGCTGCAGGTGATGAAATTCATCTACGACAACATCATCTATGCCGAGCTGAACACCAAGAGCGACTACTGCCAGGTCTGCGGCTGGGACGGCGAGATCGAGATCGTCGAGGAGGACGGCAAGCTCATTTGGCGCTGCCCCAAGTGCGGCAACACCGATCAGGACAAGATGAATGTTGCCCGCCGCACCTGCGGCTACATCGGCACGCAGTTTTGGAATCAGGGACGCACGCAGGAGATCCGCGAGCGCGTGCTGCACCTGTAAGCCACCGAAATATGCAAAAGAAAACAAAGCGCAGACCCGAGAGGGTCTGCGCTTTTTGCGTGCCTGTTCACTTTTCCAGCAGCGCTTTGAGCTCGCCCGCGTCGGCGGCGATCTCCGCTGCGCCCGCCTCAACGAGCTGCTCGCGGTCGCGGAAGCCCCAGCACACCGAGATGCAGGGGATACCTGCATTTCGCGCCGTTTCGACGTCCACCTCGCTGTCGCCGACATAGACCGCGCGGGACTTATCCGCCCCGAGCGCGGCGAGCGCGTCGTTCACCATGTCGGGCGCGGGCTTGCGGCGGCGCTGCGCCGTTTCGCCCATGGCGGCGTCGGCGAGCGCACCGAAGTGCTGTGCGACCAGCGGCTTTACAGCATCGTCCAGCTTGTTGGACACCACCGCGAGGCGGAAGCCCTCCGCCTTCAGCGCCGCCATCAGCTCCACCACGCCCGCGTAGGGCTTCGTCTTGATCTGACAGTGCGCGGCATAGTAGGGTTTGTAGAGCGCAAGCGCCTTTTGGACCGTCTCCTCGCTCGCGCCCGCGCCGAGGGCGCGGCGCAGCTGCGTCTCGGCGCCGTTGCCGAGGAAGCTGCGTATCTCCGCGCGCGTCCGCTCGGGATAGCCCAGCTCCCGCAGGGTGTGGTTCGCCGCGTCGAGAAGGTCGTCGAGCGTGTCGAGCAGCGTACCGTCGAGGTCGAATAAAACCGTATCAAATCTCCGCATGGCTATTTCCCTTCTTTCTCCGCCTGCACGCGCTGCGCGATCTCCTGCGTAAAGCGCGCGGTCGCCGCACTCGGCGGCACATCGCGCAGCGTACACATATCGACGGAGCGCGGCGGAATGTCGAAATCCGTCTTCAGCTCGCGGATCGCGCCGCTCTCCAGCTCCGCGGTCACAAATTCCCGCGTCACGCCAGCCACGCCGAAGCCGATGCGGGCGAGGTCCACGAGCAGGCTCCGCGCACCCAGCTCGATCTCCGGTGCGAGGGACACGCCGTGCGCAAGGAAATATTTCTCTAAGTACACGCGCGAGCTGGCCTTGCGCTCGAGCAGAATGAGCGGCAGCGCCGCGATCTCCTGCATCGAATAGGCACGGTCAAAGCCGCAGGGATAGTCCGCCGCGGCGACAAAGCAGCTGTGCGTGGCAAAGCAGGGCACACAGCTGAGCCCTTCGCCCTCGCTCGGAGACGAGGCAAACGCCACATCGACCTTGCCCGAGCGCAGGAGCCCCAGCACCTTATGGCTGCGCCCGCTGATGATCTGAATGTGAATGTTCGGATACTTGCGGTGGAACGAGTCGAGGTGCGGCAGCAGGAATTGGCTCGTCACCGTATCGCTCGCGCCGATGACCAGCTTGCCCATTTGCAGGGCGCGGGTCTGCGCGAGCTTTTCCTCGCCTGTTTCCAACAGCCCCATCGCGCTGCGCACATGCTCGAAGAGCATCTGCCCGTCGTCGGTGAGCGTCACGCCGCGCGGCGAGCGGACGAACAGCCGTGTTTGCAGCGCGTTTTCGAGCTGCTTGACGCTCTGGCTCACCGCGGACTGGGAAATATACAGGTTCTGCGCCGCGGCGGAAATGTTGCCCGTTTCCGCGACCTCGCGGAACACGCGGTACAGCTCCAGCTTAGCCGTCATTGTCCTGCCCTCCTCAAATTTCGCGCCGACCCTCAAGCGCGCGCATGAGCGTCGCATCGTCGGCAAATTCCAAATGCCCGCCCACGGGGATGCCGTAGGCAAGGCGCGTGACCTTCACATCAAAGGGGCGCAGCAGCCGCGCGAGATACATCGCCGTGGCCTCGCCCTCGGTGTCGGGGTTGGTCGCCATGATGACCTCGTCGATGCCGCCTGCCGCCACGCGCTCGACAAGGGAGGTGATCTCCAGATCGTCGGGGCCAATGTGGTTCATCGGGGAAATGACGCCATGGAGCACATGGTAGCGCCCCGTGTACTCGCGCGAGCGCTCAATGGCCGCCACATCGCGGGCATCCGCCACCACGCACACCACGCGCTCGTCACGCTTGGGCGAGGCGCAGATGGGGCAGAGTCCCCCGTCTGTCAGGTTGCGGCAGACGGGACAGCAGGTCACCTTTTTCTTCGCCTCCACGATGGCGTCGGCAAATTCCTGCGCCTCGGCGTCCGTCAAGCTCAGCACATGGAAAGCAAGGCGCTGCGCGCTCTTGCCGCCGATGCCAGGCAGCCGCGCGAACTGCTCGACCAGCTTTTCCAGCGCCGCGGGAAAATACTCCATACCGCTTAACCCTCTCTCAGCGCCTTGATCTTCGCGGGAATGTCCGCTGCCTTGTAGACCGCGCTGCCCGCGACCAGCACATTCGCGCCCGCCTGCACGCAGGCATCGCGCGTCGCGGTGTCGACGCCGCCGTCGACCTCCAGCTCGCAGGCGGGATTGACCTCGTCGAGCCACGCGCGCAGCTGCGCGACCTTGGGCATCATGTCCGCCATGAATTTCTGCCCGCCGAAGCCCGGCTCGACCGTCATCACCAGCACGATGTCACATTCCTTGAGGTAGGGCAGCGCCGCCTCGGCGCGGGTGTTGGGCTTCAAAACGACACCCGCGCGCTTGCCCTTTTCGTGAATGACGCGCAGCGCGGCGTGGATATTTTCGGGGAAGTCGGCCTCGACATGGACCGTCACGAGGTCCGCGCCCGCGTCGCAGAAGTCCGCGACATAGCGCAGGGGCTTGGTGATCATCAAATGCACATCCAGCGGCAGCTCGGTCACGGGCCGGATGGCCTTGACCGCCGGGATGCCGATGGAAATATTGGGCACAAATTCGCCGTCCATGATGTCCACATGGACATAGTCGGCGGTGGCGATCTTATGAATGTCCCGCTCGAGGTTGGCGAAGTCGGCGGAGAGGATGGACGGTGCGATCTTGATGTTCATGGCAAGGAGCCTCCCGTATCAAAGCATATTGAAATCATTGTAGCAAAGGCCGCGGCTAAAATCAATCGCAAAATAAAAATGTAAAAGACGCTTGACATTTTAGGCGTGCTGTGCTATCCTTGCGGATGTAAAGCAAGCTTGACTTTTTGGGAAACGGAGCAGAGCATGAAAAACATGATCGAACAAAGGCGGCGCGAGCGGGGCATGACGCAGCAGCAGCTTGCCGCCGCGCTCGGCGTCTCGCGCCAGACCATCATCTCGCTCGAGGGCGGGAGGTACAACCCCTCCCTTCTGCTCGCCCACGCCATCGCGCGGCTCTTCGGCGCGCAGATCGAGGAGATCTTTCTATTTGAGGAGGACGACAAATGAAACTCAGGGAACAGAAAAAATGCGGACTGCTGTGGCTCGGCATCGGCGCGGCGCTTTTCCTTGCGGGACTGGCGCTGCAGGTGCGGGATACAGCCTCGGCGGGCTATGTGAGCGGCTTCGGCGGGGGACTCGCGGGCGTCAGCATTGCGCGTCTGCTGCGGGTGCGCCGCCTCAGCCGCGATCCGGAGCGGGCAGCGGACTACGACGCCTCGCTCACGGACGAGCGCACGGTCTACATTTCAAACAAGGCGCGCAGCATGACATTTTTCATCTGTGTCTTTGTTCAGCTCGCCGCGTCGATGCTGGCGATCTTGGTGTTCGAGCAGGTGCTCGTGGGGCAGGTGCTCTGCGGCCTGACCTGCTTGCAGGGGCTGCTCTACACGATCCTTTACTGGCACTACGGGCGGAAATATTGATCGGCGAAGCGGCTGAAAATGAGCTGCAAAAATTGTGGATAACATACAGAAAAATTCTTAAAAAAGTGTGAAATGAAAGCGCGGCGCTTGTCAACGCCGCGCTTTTGTGCTACGATACAAAGTCGTATGATTTCCCAAAAAGAGAAAGAGAGAACCCCCATGAAGCTCGACAACCGCCGCACGATCCTCGTCGGCCTTGCGTTTTTATCCATCTGTGCCTTCTGGCAGATGTACGACAGCATCATCCCCAAGATACTGACCGAGACCTTTCATCTGAATGAAACGCTCTCCGGCGCGATCATGGCGCTGGACAACATTCTGGCGCTGTTTTTGCTGCCGCTGTTCGGCGCGCTCTCCGACCGCACGAGCACACGCATCGGCCGGCGGATGCCTTTCATCCTCTGCGGCACGGCCTGCGCGGCGCTGCTGATGAACCTGCTGCCGCTGCTCGATAACGGCTACGCCGCCGCGCCCTCGGCGGGCGGGCTCGTGGGCTTCATTGTGGTGCTGGGGCTGCTGCTCGTGGCGATGGGGACCTACCGCTCGCCCGCTGTGGCGCTGATGCCCGATGTGACGCCCAACCCGCTGCGCTCGCGCGCGAACGCCATCATCAACCTTATGGGCGCTGTCGGCGGCATCCTCTATCTCGCCGTCGCGGCGGCGCTCTACCCGAACGCCAAGACCGCGGGGCTTGCCCATGTGAACTATCAGCCGCTCTTCCTCATCGTCTCTGCCGTCATGCTCGTGAGCGTCGCGGTGCTGTTTTTGACGGTGAAGGAGCCGCAGCTCGCCGCGGAAACGCGCGCGCTTGAGGCGCGGCATCCCGAGTGGAGCCTCACCGAGGACGACGGCAGCGGCAACGAGGTGCTGCCGAAGCCCGTCAAGCGCTCGCTTGCCTTTCTGCTCGTTTCCATCGCGCTGTGGTACATCGGCTACAACGGCGTGACGACCTGGTGGTCCACCTATGTCGGCGTGGTCATGGGGCAGGGGCTTGGCGGCGCGTCCACCTGCCTGCTCATCGCCACCGCGGGCGCGGTCGTCAGCTACATTCCCATCGGCTGCCTTGCCTCGCGCATCGGGCGCAAAAAGACCATCCTCTTCGGCTGCGCCCTGCTCGCCGCGATGTTTCTGCTCTTCTATTTCCTCACCACGCTCTACGCGGACATCCATCCCATTATGTATGTCTGCTTCGCGCTGGTGGGCTTTGCGTGGGCGGCCATCAATGTCAACTCGCTCCCGATGGTGCTGGAGATGTGCCGCGGCAGTGACATCGGCAAATTTACAGGCTACTACTACACCTTCTCTATGGCGGCGCAGGTCATCACCCCCATGCTTGCCGGCACGCTGATGCGGAGCGTCAGCTACCGTGCGCTCTTCCCCTATGCCGCCCTCTTCGTCGGCGCGTCGTTTGTTACGATGTGCTTTGTGCGGCACGGCGATGTGAAGGCAGCGGCCAAGAGCGGCCTCGCCGCCTTTGAAGATATGGACGACTGATTTCGATGATTTCTGATAACAAGAAGTGATATTTCGTGCAGACTCTACAATTAGTTATTCTTTTCGTGCTTTTTATCTTCACGGTCTGGCTGTTTTTTCTCGACAGCCGCGCCAATCACCCGCTTTGGGCCATGCTGGAGCATCGGCGCTATGCCCACCGCGGGCTGCATGACCTCGTCGACGGCGCGCCCGAGAACTCCCTCGCGGCCTTCCGCCGCGCCGTGCGCCGCGGCTACGGCGCGGAGCTGGATGTGCATCTGCTGCGCGACGGCACGCTTGCCGTCTTTCACGACAGTGACCTCAGGCGCATGACGGGTCACGACGGCGTGATCGAGGACTGTGCCGCCGCCGACCTCGCCGCGCTCCGCCTTGCCGGTACGGCGGAGACGATTCCGCAGCTTTGTGAAGTGCTTTCCCTTTACGAGGGTACAGGGCTCTCGCTTGTCATCGAGCTCAAGAGCCATCACGGCAACCACCGCGCGCTTGCCGAGCGCACGGCGAAGGAGCTGGATAAATTTCATGTCCCCTACTGCATCGAGAGCTTTGACCCGCGCTGCCTGATGTGGCTTCGCGCCTTCCGACCCGAGATCATTCGCGGCCAGCTCTCCGAAAATTTCCGCAAGGACGCGCGCGGCTGGGAGCATTTTGCGGGCTTCCTGCTCTCCAATCTCCTCTTCAACGCCTCCACCGCGCCCGACTTCATCTCCTATAAATTTGAGGACCGACGCCGCTTTGCGCCGCGCATCTGCCGCGCGTTCTACGGCGCGCACATGTTTTACTGGACCGTCCGTTCCCGCGCGGACATGGAGGCCGCCGAGCGCGAGGGTGCGCAGGTGATCTTCGAGGGCTTCGACCCGAGCGAGGCAGAGAAAAAATCAGAGAGAAAAGAGGACAGGCCATGAGCGAAACACCGAAGAGACGACGGGGCGACCGAAGGGACGCGGCGCTTTTGCGCGAGACCGACGCGCTGCACTTCATCATGGGCATCATCTATCCCAACCGCGCCGACAACGAGGCCTACATCGCCGAGCGCATCGACCTTGAGCCGATCAAGACATATCTTGCAGAGAAAAATGTCGAGGGCATCGCGTTCAAATATACCTTCTTCCATGTCATCGTGGCGGCGCTCGTCAAGACCGTCACGCTGCGCCCCAAGCTCAACCGCTTCTACGCGAACGAGAATTACTACCAGCGCAACAAGGTCACGGCGGGCTTTATCATCAAAAAGGAATTTTCCGACGGCAGCGAGGAGGCGGTCGCCCTGCTCGACGCCGCGCCGACCGACACGATAGAGACCATCCACGATGAGATCTTCAGGCGCGTCCATGCCGCGCGCGACGAGCAAAGGCTCAACACCACGGACAACAGCATGGACATTCTCAACAAAATGCCGCGCTTTCTCTCCAAGGCGGCGATCCGCTTCATCCGCTGGCTCGACCGCCACGGCTGGTGCCCGGACTTTCTCGTCGGTGAGGACCCGAACTACGCCTCGGTGTTCCTCTCCAACCTCGGCTCGATCCGGCTCAAGAGCGGCTACCACCATCTGACCAACTGGGGCACCTGCTCGTTCTTCTGCGTCATCGGAGAAAAGAAGTGGACGCCGCTTTACGATCAAAACGGACTCGTCGCCATGCGCGAGACGGTCGATCTCGGCTTTACGGTCGATGAGCGCATCGCCGACGGCTACTACTTTTCCAAGAGCGTCCGGCTCTTCAAGCATCTGCTCGCGCACCCCGAGCTGCTCGAGCTGCCATTTGAACAGGAGGTCGATTATGACTGAGATCACTGCCAAAACGCCGTGGGCGGGGCATACCGGCGATGTGCCGCTGCACCTCGACTACTTCGACGGCTCGATGTTTGAGGCGCTGGAGCGGATCGCCCAAAAATATCCGAAAAATATCGCCTTCGACTTCATGGGCAAGTCCACCGGCTACCCCAAGATGATCGAGGAGATCAAAAGCTGCGCCCGCTCGCTCAAGACCATCGGCGTGCGCGCGGGGGACAAGGTGACCATCGCCATGCCCAACTGCCCGCAGGCCATCTATATGTTCTACGCGGTCAACCTCGTCGGCGGCATTGCCAACATGATCCACCCGCTCTCGGCGGAGAAGGAGATCGAGTTTTATCTCAACGAGTCCGAGAGCGTCACCGCCATCACGCTTGACCAGTTTTACCACAAGTTTGAAAATGTGCGGCAGAACACCAAGGTCGTCAACATCATCATCGCGAGCGTCAAGGACGAGCTGAGCAAGCCCGTGCGCGCGGGCTATATGCTCACCGAGGGGCGCAAGATCGCGAAGATCCCGAAGGATGCGCCGGTCATCCGCTGGAAGGAATTTATGAATATGGGCCGCGCCTGCTTTTGGAACTACTCCGTCAAGCGCACGGGCGACGACCCCGCCGTCATCCTCTACTCCGGCGGCACGACCGGCACGACCAAGGGCATCGTGCTGACGAACAAAAATTTCAACGCCCTCGGCCAGCAGGTCATCGCGGCGAACCCGATGTTCAATCCCGGCGACAGGATGCTCGCCGCCATGCCGCTCTTCCACGGCTTCGGGCTGGGTGTGTGCATCCACACGATGCTCTCGCAGGGCGGGCGCTGCATCCTCGTGCCGCGCTTCACCGCCAAGAGCTACGCCAAGCTCATCACCAAATACCGCTGCAACTTCATCGCGGGCGTGCCCACGCTCTACGAGGCGCTGCTGCGTCTGCCGAGCATGGAGAATGCGGACCTTCGCTCTCTCAAGGGCGTGTTCTCCGGCGGCGACAGCCTGTCGATCGAGCTGAAGAAAAAGCTGGATAAATTCCTCTACGCCCACGGCGCGCCCGTGCAGGTGCGCGAGGGCTACGGTACGACCGAGACCGTCACCGCCTGCTGCCTGACCCCACCGCATATGTTCAAGGCGGGCTCGATCGGCGTACCCTTCCCCGATACTTATATTAAGATCGTCGAGCCGGATACCGACCGCGAGCTGCCCTACGGCGAGGAGGGCGAAATTTTGCTCGCAGGGCCCACCGTGATGAAGGAATATATGAAGCACCCCGAGGAGACCGCTCAGACGCTGCGCCGCCACGACGACGGCCTGACATGGGTCTACACGGGCGATCTCGGCACGATGGATGCCGAGGGCTTCGTCTATTTCCGCGGCCGCGCCAAGCGCATGATCATCTCCTCGGGATACAATGTCTATCCGGGGCAGATCGAGAATATCCTCGACGCAAACGAGCTGGTGCAGATGAGCTGCGTCATCGGCATCCCCGACGCCTACCGGATGCAGAGGGTCAAGGCCTTCGTCAAGCTTGCCGCGGGCGTGCCCGCAAACGACGCGACGCGGCAGGCGCTGATGAGCTACTGCGCCAAGCACATCGCGAAGTATGCCATGCCCTGCGACATCGAGTTCCGCGACGAGCTGCCCAAGACGCTCGTCGGCAAGGTCGCCTACCGCGTGCTCGAGGAAGAGGAGCTGGCAAGACAGGCTGCGGGAGGTACGACATGAGCTATGCCGATCAGGTTTTTCGCCGGAACTGCGAGGACATTTTGAAAAACGGCGTGTGGGACACGGAGCTTGCCGTGCGTCCGCGCTGGGAGGACGGAACACCGGCGCACACGGTCAAGAAATTCGGCATTGTCAACCGCTACGACCTGCAAAGGGAATTCCCCATCCTCACGCTGCGCCGCACCTATTGGAAGAGCGCGGTGGACGAGCTTTTGTGGATCTGGCAGAAAAAGAGCAATAACGTCCACGACCTCTCCTCCCACATCTGGGATGCGTGGGCGGACGAGAGCGGGAGCATCGGCAAGGCCTACGGCTACCAGCTCGGCGTGAAGCACCAATACAAGGAGGGCCTGTTCGACCAGGTCGACCGCGTGCTCTACGATCTCAAGCACAACCCCGCCTCGCGGCGCATTCTGACGAACCTCTACAACTTTGCCGACCTGCATGAGATGGCGCTTTACCCCTGCGCCTACTCGATGACCTTCAATGTGTCGGGCGGCACGCTCAACGCCATTTTGAACCAGCGCAGCCAGGATATGCTGGCGGCGAACAACTGGAACGTGGTGCAGTACGCGGTGCTGGTCCACATGATGGCGCAGGTGAGCGGGCTGAAGGCGGGCGAGCTGGTGCACGTCATCGCGGACGCGCACATCTATGACCGCCATGTGCCGATCATCGAGCAGATGCTCGCGGAGCCGGAGCGCCCCGCGCCGCGGTTTTTCATCGACCCGAGCGTGACGGATTTCTACGCCTTCACAAAGGACAGCTTTCGGCTCGAGGGCTACGAGCCCTGCCCGTTTGAGGCAAAAATTCCGATTGCGGTGTAAAGGAGAAGACCATGATCGCCATTGTTTGTGTGGATAAAAACTGGGCCATCGGGCGGGACAACGACCTGCTCTTTCATATTTCAGCCGACCTCAAGCGCTTTAAGGCGCTCACGACGGGAGGGACCGTCGTGATGGGAAAAAACACCCTGCTCTCGCTGCCCGGCGGGAGACCGCTGCCGAACCGACGCAATCTCGTGGTGAGCACGACGCTTTCTCCGCGCGAGGGCGTGGAGGTCGCGCGGAGCATCGAGGAGGCGATGGCGCTTGCGGGGGAGGACGCGGTGCTCATGGGCGGGGCGCGGCTCTATCGCGCGCTGCTGCCGCGCTGCGCGCGCGTGCTCGTGACGCAGGTGGACGCCGCGGCGGAGGGGGCCGACACCTTTTTTCCAAACCTTGACGCCGCGCCCGACTGGGCGGCGGAAACGGTGGGGGAGTGGCAGGAGGAGAACGGCCTGCGCTTCCGCTATGTCGATTATGTCCGAAGAGGGTAAAGAACAGGGGCTTTCCGCGCGGCGCGGAAAGCCCTTTTCAAATGCGGAGAAAACGAGTATAATAAAAAGAACATTTCAGAGAGGGGACGGGGGCCGTGGCGGAGCTGAATACCGATGTGCGCTATATCAAGGGCGTGGGCGAGGCAAGGGCGAAGAGCCTGAAAAAGCTCGGCGTCACAGACCTCAAAAGCCTCATCGCCTATTTTCCCCGCGCCTATGAGGATCGGCGGGAGAGCCGCCGCATCGCCGAGCTGCAAATCGGCGAGCGCGCCTGCGTGACGGCGATGGTGGCGGGTACGCCGAAGCTCTCACGCATCCGCAAAGGCTTGGAGCTTGTCAAGCTGCGCGTGGTGGACGAGAGCGCCGCGCTGGAGCTGACATATTTTAACCAGTCCTACCTGAGAAACACCTTCCGCGTGAGCGAGAGCTACACCTTCTACGGCACGGTGGAGGGGACGCTGCTGCGGCGGGCAATGACAAATCCCGTCTTTGAGAAAGAGGGAAAGCGCGAAGTCACGGGCTGCATCGTGCCGGTCTATCCGCTGACCGCGGGCGTGGGGCAGAGCTTGCTCCACCGCGCGATCCGGCAGGGATTGGATGAGGCGGCGGAGCAGCTTGTTGATTTTTTGCCCGAGGAGCTGCGGCGGCAGCACGGGCTGTGCGGCGTGCGCTATGCCTATGAGAATATCCACTTTCCCGCGGACGACGCGGCGCTCGCCGAGGCGCGGCGGCGGCTCGCCTTCGAGGAGCTGTATCTGCTGACGCTCGGGCTGCGGCTGCTGCGCGCGCGGCGGACGACCGTAAAGGGAAAGACCTGTGCAAGCGTTGATATGGCGCCGTTTTATAGCTCGCTGCCCTTCTCGCTCACGGGTGCGCAGGAGCGCGCGGCGGAGGACATCCTGCGCGATATGAGCGCGGCGCGGCCGATGAACCGGCTGGTGCAGGGCGATGTGGGCAGCGGCAAAACGATGGTCGCGGCGGCGGCTGTTTACTTCGCGGCGAAGAATGGCTTGCAGGCGGCGCTGATGGCGCCGACGGAGATTTTGGCCGAGCAGCACTATCACACGCTCGCGCCGCTGCTGGAGAGACTCGGCGTGCGCTGCGCGCTGCTGACGGCCTCGACTAAGGCAAAGACGCGGCGCTCGGTTTTGGAGCAGCTTGCCGCAGGCGAGATAGACCTTGCCATCGGTACGCACGCGCTGCTCTCGCCGGACATTGCCTATCAAAACCTTGGGCTGGTCGTGACCGACGAGCAGCATCGCTTCGGCGTGAACCAGCGCGCGGCACTGGGGGCAAAGGGGGAGAACCCGCATTTGCTGGTCATGTCCGCGACGCCCATTCCGCGCACGCTGGCGCTGATGATCTACGGCGACCTCGATGTGTCGGTGATCGACGAGCTGCCGCCGGGGCGAAAGAGCATCGAGACCTACGCCGTGCCGTCGAGCTACCATGAGCGCATCTACGCCTTTTTGGAAAAGCAGCTCGCCGAGGGGCGGCAGGCCTACATCGTCTGCCCGATGGTGGAGGAGAACGGCGAGCTGCCCGATGAGCGCAAGGCGGTGACCGCCTATGCGGAAAGGCTGCAAAAGGAAGTGTTTCCGACAAGAGTCGTCCGCTTTCTGCACGGGAAAATGAAGCCGAAGGAGAAGGAGACGGTCATGCGCGCGTTTGCCGCGGGCGAGATCGATGTGCTGGTGTCGACCACGGTGGTCGAGGTCGGCGTCGATGTGCCGAACGCGGCGGTCATGCTGATCGAGAACGCAGAGTGCTTCGGGCTCTCGCAGCTCCATCAGCTGCGCGGGCGCGTGGGACGGGGCGCGTGGCAGTCGTACTGCATCCTTGTTTCCGACAACCGCGGCGAGGACAACCGCGCGCGGCTGGACGCGATGCGCCGCACGCAGAGCGGCTTCGCGCTGGCGGAGGAGGATCTGAGGCTGCGCGGGCCTGGCGACTTCTTCGGCGCGCGGCAGCACGGCCTGCCGACGCTGCGCGTGGCGGACTTCACCTGCGACATGGAGCTGCTCTACGAGGCGCAGGGAGCGGCGGAGGCGCTGCTTGCGCTTGACCCGACGCTTGAGGCGCATCCGACGCTGCACGCGCGCGTGCGGGAGCTGTTTGACCTCAACGCCGAGGCGCTGAACTGAATCGAAACAGGAAGAAAAAACGACCGCGTGGGCGGTCGTTTTTTTGATGAAGAGAAAAGGGAACGGGAAAGCCGAGGGGCTTTCCCGTTTCTTTTTTGGTGCGAATGACTGCTCAGGCGGGCTTTTTGGTGAAGTGCCTGCCGATGAGCATGATGACGGCGAAGACGAGAAGGTACCAGAAGTTGCCCATTTTGTGGCCGATGAGGCAGGCGGCGACCATGAAGAGCGAGCCGCAGATGGCGAGCGTCGGGATGACATAGCGGCGCAGCGTGGATTCGTCGCTTGCCTTGCGCATCCAGTTGACGAAGATCGGGATGTAGAGGGCGTAGATGGTGATGATGGGAAGCTCCGTGGGGTCGAAGAAGAAAATGACGCTCTCAAACGGCGTGCCGGTGAAGACAACGGCGTGGTTCCAAGTGCCGGCGAGGTTGGAGAGATAGAAGTAGAGCCCCCATGCGGCGCAGTAGAACAGGCCGAGAATGGCGGAGTTGGTAGGGAGGTTGGAGACCTTGTCCACCTGACCGAAGAGGGTGGGGTGCGGGCCCTCGCCGCGGGCGGCGAGGGAGTAGGGGCCGCGGCAGCAGCCGAGCATCAGCCCGTTCATCGTGCCCATGCAGGAGATGGCGATGAAGAGGTTGAGGACATTGCCGAGGACATTGCCGAAGACATTGATAAACGCGGCGGTCGCGCCGGCATCGCAAAGCTCCTGATTGGTGGCGCCGCCGGCGACGCCGATGTAGTAGAGAATGTAGGTGGCGACGATGATGAGGCCGCCGATGAGCAGAGCCCTGGGGAGATTGCGCTTGGAGTCCTTCAGCTCGGCGTTGATGGAGGTGGCGATGATCCAGCCCTCATAGGCGAAGGCGGTGGCGCAGACGGCGGCGAAGAGCGGGTTGCCAGCGACCTCGTAGCCGACGGCGGGGGTGGTGAAGTTGTTGGTCAGCATGCCGTTGAGAAGACCGTAAATGATGCCGACGACCGCCATGAGCGCGAGGGGGATGAACTTGATGACGGTGGTGGCGACCTGAAACTTGCCCGCGAGCTTGGGGGAAAGGGCGTTGACGGCGTAGGCGCAGACCATGTAGAAGAGCATGAGCGCAAGGCACTCCGGCCCGATGACGCAGCCGCCCTGCGCGGCGGGAACGATGAGCGGGAAGTCGGGATTCACGGAGGTGAGGAACACCAGCGTGTAGCGCGCGCTCAGCCATGCGAGGGCGGAGGTGAGCGTGGGGTAGTAGGTGGTGGAAAGGAACCAGCCGATATAGTAGCCGTAGCGCTCGCCGACGATGGCCTCGGCATAGTCGACGATGCCGTTGACCTTTTCGTATTTTTGCGCCATGGCGGAGAAGGCGAGAATACAGACGATCATGATCGCGCCGCCGATGAGCCACGCGAGGATGCCCAGCGGCATATCGCCGCCGGTTTTTTGCAGAATGACCTGAGCCTTAAAGAATACGCCCGAACCTACGACGATGCCGACCACCATGCAGATCGCGGTGAAAAGGCCGTATTTCTTTTCGAGCTTGTTTTCCATTTTGCGTCACTCCTTTATTCCGACGGGGGATCTTATGGCCCGCCATATTGAAATTTCGGCGGGAGCCGCTGCGCCCGTCCGATACAAAAATGCCCGCCTATTTGAGAAACGGCGGGAAATTACAAAAATTATAATGTACAGGTTGAAAAAAATCAATCATATTATCGCTTTGAAGTGATAATATGTGGAATTTTTGCGAAGAGAGGGAAGAAGAGTGGAAAAAGTTGGATATTTTGATGAGGGAATTTTTGCCGAAGGGAGAAAAAAGAAAAAATTTCTACGCGAGGCGCACGGGGGTGTGCAACAAACCGGGGTCGGTCGGCTACGGGTGAAAACGGATGGCGGCCGAAGGCGCACACAGCCCGCGCGAAGGAGAAGGAAATGCGGGAAAGGGCGCTGACGGCCCGAAAAAGGGGTGTTATTGGAGAAATGAGAGCAAAGGCGACCCGTGAGCGGGTCATCCAGAGGCTGTATGAAACGGCGCTGGGACGCGCGAACGACGCGGTGAAGCTGGCTTATTGTCAGGAGCCGACGGAGGAGGAGATCAAAAAGCTCGACCTCGGCGCGGTGGCGGAGTTTCGCCGCAGCAACCTCGGAAGCGTGGAGATCCGATTCATCGACCGTGTGAAGGCCTTGCAGGCGCTGGCCGGGATGCTGGAGGGCGAGGGCGGCGAGGCCGAGGCGTTCTTCCGCGCGATGGTGCAGGCGGAGGAGGGGCCGTGAGAGAGATGATACCGCTCTCGCTCAAGCAGAGGAGGGCCTTCCTCTGGTGGGCGAAGAAGGAATACGACGGCTGCGAGGCACTCATCTGCGACGGCGCCGTCCGCTCGGGCAAGACGCTGGCGATGGGGCTGGGCTTTTTCTACTGGGCGACGGCCTGCTTTTCGGGGCAGCAGTTTGCCCTGTGCGGGCGCAGCGTGGGCGCGCTGCGGCGCAACCTGCTCTCGACGGTGCTGCCGCGGCTGCGTGAGCTGGGTTTTGTCTGCGAGGAAAAGCGGAGTGAGCGGCTGCTGATCGTGCGGCGGCGCGGGAGGGAGAACCGATTTTATCTCTTCGGCGGGGCGAACGAGGCGAGCGCCGCACTGATCCAGGGCATGACGCTGGCGGGGGCGCTGTTCGACGAGGCGGCGCTGATGCCGCGCTCGTTCATCGAGCAGGCCTGCGCGCGCTGCTCGGTCGAGGGAAGCAGGCTGTGGTTCTCCTGCAATCCCGAGGGGCCGAACCACTGGTTCTATCGCGAGTGGATCCAAAAGGCGGAGGAGAAAAGGGCGGTCTATCTCCGCTTTACGATGGTGGACAACCCCTCGCTGAGCGAGCGGGTGCGGGCGCGGTATGAGAACACTTACAGCGGTATCTTTTACCGACGCTTCGTGCTGGGCGAGTGGACGGCGGCCGAGGGGCGCATCTACGACTTTTACGACGAGAGGGAGTATGCGCGGGAGATCCCCGCGGAGCCGTGGGAAAAGCTGCGCGTTTCGGTGGACTACGGAACGGTGAACCCGACAAGCATGGGGCTGTGGGCGCTGCGCGAGGGCGTGTGGTACCGCGTGGGCGAGTACTACTACGATTCCCGTGCGGAGGGCCGACAGAAAACGGACGAGGAATATGTCGACGCGCTGGAGGCGCTGACGGCAGGCAGAGCGATCGAGCGCGTGATCGTCGACCCCTCGGCGGCAAGCTTCATCGAGACGCTGCGGCGCAGGGGCTTTCGCGTGATGCGGGCGAACAACGCCGTGGCGGACGGGCTGCGGGTGACGGCGGACCTGCTGAAGAAGGGAAAAATCGTGATCTGCCGAAGCTGCAGGGACTGCCTGCGGGAGATAGCGTGCTACGAATGGGCGAGCGACGGGAGCGGACACGATATGCCGCGCAAGGAGAACGACCATGCGATGGACGAGATGCGATACTTTGCGATGTCGCTGGCGGCGGGGCGCGGCGCGATGCCGGCGGCCTGCGCGGTGACGAGGAGGATCACGAGATGAGAGGAGCGGAGAAGCAGTGAAACGAAGGAAGAAGCAACACGAGGGAGCCGCGGCGGCGGTGCAGGTGCGCGAGGGGAGAGGGCATCCCTTTTCGGCGCTGAAGAGCTACGCGCCGCTCGGCGGAGCGGACACGGCGCTCTATCGCAGCATCCGCGAGGCGGTGCCGATCATCGACGCGGCGATCGGCAAGCTGGTGCGCCTGAGCGGAGGTATGTACGCGCTGTGCGAGGATGCGCAGGCACAGGAGGAGCTGAACGAATTTTTGCGCACGGTGGAGGTGGGCCACGCGCAGACGGGCTTCAGCACCTTTTTGGACAGCTATTTGGATTCGCTCCTCACGAGCGGGCGCGCTGTGGGCGAGATCGTGCCGGACGAGGAGGGGCGCGAGATCGCGGCGGTGCTGTGCCACCGTGTGGAGGATCTGATGCTGCGCGAGGGCGAAACGCCGCTGGACATGAGGTTCTGCGGCTATGACGCGGCGGGACGGCTGCGCGAGCTGCCGCGGCAGGAGCTGCTGCTCTTTACGCCGCTGCTGCCAGAGGCGGACAATCCCTACGGCGTGTCGATGCTGCGCTCGATGCCGTTTATGACAAATCTGCTCTCGCAGATCTACTACGCCATGGGGCAGAACTGGGAGCGCTGCGGGAATGTGCGCTTCGCGGTGGTCTACAAGCCCCAGGGCGAGGAGCCGGACAGCGGTCTTGCCAAGGAACGCGCAGAGCTGCTGGCGCAGGAATGGTCCGGCGCGATGCAGGAGACGCGCGGCGGGAGCGTGCGGGACTTTGTGAGCGTGGGCGATGTGAGCATCCGCGCCATCGGCGCGGACAATGTGATGCCCGAGTGCGAGGTGCCGGTGCGGCAGATTTTGGAGCAGCTTGTGGCCAAGACGGGCATCCCGCCGTTTTTGCTGGGGCTGAGCTGGTCGTCCACCGAGCGCATGAGCAGCCAGCAGGCGGATATGCTCACGAGCGAGATCACGGCGCTGCGGCGCACGCTCACGCCGATGGCGGAGCGCGTGTGCCGACTGTGGCTGCGGATGCACGGCTACGGCTGCCGTTTCCGCGTGGAGTGGGACGACATCAATTTGCAGGATCTGGTCGAGGAGGCCAAGGCCGAGCTGTATCGCGAGCAGGCGAGAAAGCTGCGGCTGGAAAACGACGAAAAGGAGGCGGAGAGGAAATGACGGCAAAGAAGGAGCAGGGCGCGGTGACGGCGGAGGAGCTGGCGCTCATCAACCGCTTTGCGAAAAAGGAGCTGAGCGCGGAGGAGGTCTATACCTTTTCGGTGAAGCTGTGCGACAACGAGGTGGACCGAGACTTTGAGCGATTCGACCGCGCGGCGCTGGACAGGCTTGCGGAGCTGTTTGTCGGCAAGACGGGCATCTTCGACCACACATGGTCGGCGGGCGGTCAGACGGCGCGCATCTACCGCGCCGAGGTGGCCGAGGAGGAGAGCCGCACCGAGGCGGGCGACCGCTATTGCTGGTGCAGGGCGTGGGCCTATATGCTGCGCACGGAGAAGAACGCGGAGCTGATCGCGGAGATCGAGGGCGGCATCAAAAAGGAGGTCAGCGTCGGGTGCAGCGCGGCGAGCAGCACTTGCTCGATCTGCGGCAAGAGCATGGGCGAATGTGAGCATGAGCGCGGGAAGCGCTACGGCGGGAGGCTGTGCTATGCGACGCTCAGCGACATCACGGACGCCTACGAGTGGAGCTTTGTGGCGGTGCCCGCGCAGAGAGAGGCGGGCGTGGTCAAGCGTTTCGGTCAGGGTGAGAGCTCGCTCAAGGCGATGGTGCGCGCGTGCGGCAGCCGCGCGCAGCTGCGCGAGTTGGAACGGCTGGAGGAGTTCTCCGCGCTGGGCAGGAGCTATCTTGCCGCGCTGCGAGGCGAGGTGAAGCGGCTGATGCTGGTATCCGATGAGGCGCTGGACGGCGCGGTGGCCGAGAGCGTGACCGAAAAGCTCGGCGAGCGCGAGCTGCTGGAGCTCAAGAAGGCCTTCGGTGCAAGAGCGGCGAAAAAGCTGGGCACAAGGGTGCAGGTCGTCAGCCCGCGCGAGAGGCGCGAGGAGAACGAGCGCGACTTCTGCGTGTGAGCAGGGAGACCAAAAAAGCGGGACGCTTTTTGGAATAAATGACAAAGGAAGAAGGAGGAAACGAAATGAGCATTTCTTATGAGGGCATCGGCGCGTGGTGCGCGACCTTTGCCGCCGACGCGGGCGCCGAGGAGGGTAAGGTCGTCAAGCTGGCGGCGGACGGCTCGGTGAGCAAGTGCGGCGCGAACGACCTCATCTGCGGTGTGGCGGCGGCGATGGGGCGCGACGGCAAGGCGTGCAGCGTGCAGCTCGGCGGCCTTGCGCGCGTGAGTTACAGCGGCGAGAACGCGCCGACAGTCGGCTGGAACACGCTGGCAGCGGACGGAAACGGCGGCGTGTGCGTTGTGACGAGCGGTGGGCGCAGCTATCTCGCCGTTGAGGTCGACACAGCTGCCAAGACCGCGACCATCATGCTTTAAGAGGAGGAGAAAAAATGACTTACGGTTACGAAAACCTGAAGCTTGAAAAGGGCATGTACGCCCAGAGCGGCAAGAGCTTTTCCAAGGTGCTCGAGAGCCTTGACCCGAGCGAAAATTACCGCGGCACGGCGATGGAGGGCATGGACGCCTTCCAGCGTCAGCTCAAGCGCTTTGACATCCACGTCAAGGGCGCGGGCAGCGACATGGTGGAGAAGTTCTTCCACACCACCGACAGCGCCGTGCTGTTTCCCGAGTTTGTCTCGCGCGTGGTGCGCCAGGGTATGGAGAGCGACATCCTGCCCGAGATCACCGCGACCACGACCAATTTCGACGGCATGGACTACCGCACGATCGCGTCGGTGCCGACCGACGACGACAAGGCGCTGCGCCGCGTGGAGGAGGGCGCGGTCATTCCGACGACCACCATCCGCACGCAGGAAAATCTGGTCAAGCTCCACAAGCGCGGGCGTATGCTCGTGGCGAGCTACGAGGCCATCCGTTTCCAGCGTCTGGACCTCTTTTCCGTGACGCTGCGACAGATCGGCGCGTACATCGCCCGTATGCATCTTGACGACGCCGTGCAGGTGCTGCTCAACGGCGACGGCAACAACAACGCCGCCGACGCCTATGAGATCGGCAGCGGCAGCGGCAAGATCAGCGGCACGGCGGGTACGCTGACCTACGGCGCGCTGATCGACTTTTGGGCGAAGTTTGACCCGTACAGCATGAACACGATGCTCGTGTCGAACGACGTGATGCTGCAAATGCTCAAGCTCTCGGAGTTCCAAAATCCGCTGACGGGGCTCAACTTCCAAGGAACCGGCACACTCTCCACGCCGCTCGGCGCGAAGCTGCTGCGCACCTCCGCTGTGCCCGCGGGCAAGCTGATCGGCCTGGACAAGAACTACGCACTGGAGCATATCTGCGGCAGTGAGGTGATGGTGGAGTACGACAAGCTCATCGACCGACAGATCGAGCGTGCGGCCATCACGAGCATTTCCGGCTTTGCCAAGCCCTATCAGGAGGCATCCAAGGTGCTGACCGTCTAAGGACGGCAGGAGGTGAAAGGAGGGAGAGCGATGGACGAGGAGATCTTTGAGACCGCGAAGGCCATCTGCGCCTGCGAGAGCGGGGACGAGGCGCTGCTCCGCCGGCTCTGCACGGCGAGTGCACAGGAGATCAGATGTGGGCTGCGCGGGGGCATCGCGCCGGAGGACTGCGAGGGCGCGTTCATCTGCGCGAGTGCGTGGCTGGCGGCGGCCGCGCTGACGGAGGCAAGGCTCGGCGGGGCGGAGGAGCTTTCCTCTCTCCGCGCGGGCGATGTGACGATCGCCGTCAAGGGTGCGGCGCGCAGCGAGCGTGCCGCGGCGCTGCGCCGCAGCGCGCGGCAGCTCATGGCACCGTATACGGAGGGAGGCGGCTTCTTCTTTTGCGCAGTGAAGGGATGAAAAGCATGATCGAGCAGGCCTTCCGCCGCTACGGCATGGCCGTGACGGTGGAGCATGGAGATCAAACGAACGAGGCGCACGGCTTTGTGCAGCCCGTCACGGCGGTGAGCGGAGGCGAGCCGTTCTCCGTCGGACCGCTGGGTGCGAGCGACAGGCGCTGCTGGCGCTATCTCGGCGGCGCGGAGGTACGCGTGGCGCAGGGGGACCATATCCTCTGCGAGGGAAAGCGCTACCGCGTCCGCCGCGCGGAGGCAGTGAAATTCGGAGAGCTCGTGACGCATTACTGGGCGGTGCTCGACCGCGAGGAGGAGACGGTATGACGGCGGCGGGACAGGTGAGAGCGGAGATCGTGAACCGACTGAAGGCGGCGGGGCTCGATGCGCTGGAGGCCTACGGGGAGGAACGCTTTCGAGAGCGAAGCGAGAGCGTGGTTGCCGTAGGCGCGAAGCAGACGGAGCTGACGCACGCGGGGCTGATGGATTACCTCGGCGAGCGTTACGACGCGGAGAGCGGGCGCGCGGTCGAGGTGTACGGCAGAAGGCTCAAGATGGCGGCATCGCTGGAGGTCTACGCACCGCGGCGCAAGGGCGCGCGAGAGTGCGAGCGGACGGCGGAGGCGGTCAGCGAGGCGCTGCTGGATGGTCTTGCTGACGGGCTGACGCTCGACGAGCTTTGTTGGGAGAGGACGGAGTGGGACGAGGAGTACGGTATGTTCGTGCGGCGGGGCACCGCGCGCTGCACAGCCTACTTCGTGGCGACGGCAGACGAGGAGAGCGCGGTGCTGACGGATTTTATTTTGAAAGGTGTGATGCAGTAAGTGGGCAACACGGTGATACATGAGCATCCGGGCGTGTATTCGGCCTACGACGCCTCGAGCGTGATCAGCGGCAGCAGGGCCGCAAGGATCATCGGCGTGGCGGCGATGAGCACGAAGGGCACAGCCAATGAGGTGGTGACGCTCAGTTCCTACGCCGAGGGCGTGAACGCCTTCGGCGAGGATGCGGAGGGCGTGACCGGCATGGCGGCACTGCTTGCGGCGCTCTATCGAAACGGTGCGGCGGTGGTCAAGGCGGTGAAGGTGAGCGCGGCGACGGCAGGCGGCTACGAGGCGGCGTTCGCCGCGCTGGAGAAGGAAAAGGCGGAGGTGATCGTGTGCGACAGCACGGGGGCGGACATCCACGCCAAGCTGCGCGCGAGCGTGGAGAAGGCGTCGGGCGCACAGAGTGAGCGCATCGGCGTGGTCGCGGGCGGCGCGGGCGAGACGGCGGCAAAGCTCGTCGAGCACGCGGGTAAGCTCAACAGTGAGCGCATGGTGCTCACGGCGCCGGGCGATGTGTGTACCGCGGCGGCGGCTGCCGCGGTCATCGCGGGCGGGAGCGACCCGTCCGCGCCGGTGAACGGCGCGGTGCTCAAGGGCTTTTTGAGCCTTGGTGCGAGCTATGACGACACGCAGATCGACACCCTCGTCACCGGCGGCGTGACGCCGCTGGAGATGGTGAACGGCGAGGTGAGCATCGTGCGCGGCATCACGACCCGCACGATGACCGGAGGCGCGGCGGACAAGACCTGGCGCGAGCTGACGACGGTGATGATCGTGGACGATGTGATCCCGTCGCTGCGCGACTCGCTCAGGGCGCGCTTTGTGCGCAGCAAGAACACCGCGCAGACGCGCGCGGCGATCCGCTCGCAGGTGATCGTGGAGCTGGAGAATAAGAGAGCGGCGGAGATTATCGACAGTTTCGGCGAGGTGAGCGTGAAGGCCATGGAGAACGACCCGACGGTGTGTCTGGTGGAGTTCAGTTTCGCGGTGGCGCACGGGCTCAACCGCATTTACCTCAGCGCGCACATCACAGTGTAAGGAGGCGGAGAGATGGCAAATATGACGATTCCGACGAGCCGGGACATCTACCTGGAGCTCAACGGGAAAAAGCTTGCGGTGGTGCAGGGCTATACCGCCAAGGCGGTGCGCACGAGCCGCGAGATCGAGGCCTTCGGCGAGAGCGAGCCGGTGGCGACTGTGGGCGGGCAGACGCGCTATACGCTGGAGCTGAGCCGACTGTACGCGACGGACGAGGCCATCGGCGACGGCGTGAGCTTTTATGAGCTGGACGATTTTTCCGTGGTCGTGTGCCGACCGGGCAAGCGCATCATTTACAGTCACTGCCGCTGGAACAATATCGAGGAGCTGGGCAAGCTCGGCGATCCGGTGGCGGAGAAGGTGACGGTCATTTGCTCTAAGCGCATGGAGACGAACGCCTGATGAGAGAGGACGCGGTTTTTGCGGCGCGGAAAAAGCGCGTGACTGAGCAGCTCGGCGAGGCGGTGTTTGCGGCGGTAGGACTGGTGGTGCGGCAGTATCTGGGAGCGCCCACGACGGATAACGGGGGGCAGGACTCCGCTGACGCGGCATGGGAGGACCGGACGCAGACACTCGACACCCCCGAGGCGGTGAACGACAGCTTTGACATGACGCGCTATCTGCGGCTCAGGCAGGAGGCATCGGCGGCGGAGCCGGAGAGAAGCGGGAGCCGCGCCGATGCGGAGAAACAGGAGGACGCCCCGTCTCTGACGCAGAGGACGGGAAAAAAGCGGGCATCCGCGCGCACGGCGGAGGGGGACGCCGAGGTGCGCACGGCGGAGAAAGCGGAGCGCTCCGCCGCCGCGCCGGAAAACGGCGCGATACGGCATGCCGCGGCGGAGAGCACTGTCTGGACGGGGGGAGGGGATGCCTCCCTCCTCGCCGCCCGCGGCGTGAGCGGAGAGATCGAGCGCGACGCGCGGCGCTATGACGGCGGATTTTATCTTTACTGAGAGGAGGCGGGCGCATGAGACTGACGCCAATGCGGTTCAAGGACTATGTGTGGCCGAACAATCCAGAGAGCTATCGCATTTCCTACCGACGCACGGTGGCGGAGCACAAGCTGCCGTTTGGCGGAAGCGTGACGCAGGACCTGGGGACGGTCTGCCGCGTGCTTGAGGGCGAGGGGGAATTCGCCGGAGAGGGCGCGTATGAGGAATTCAAGCGGCTGGCGACGGTGTTTTACCGAGGCGGTGCGGGTGTGCTGGTGCATCCGGTGTGGATGACGACGAGCGCGTACTTTACCGAGCTGGAGGTCGTGCAGGAGCCGCTGCCGGACTATGTGCGTTATCGCTTTGCCTTCCGCGAGGCGGGCGGCACGGGCGCGGCGCTGAAGGAAGTGAGCACTTCGGCGGCGGGCACGGCTGCGGTGCAGGGGACGGCGCAGGCAGGGTATCACACCGTAACGCAGGGCGACACGCTCTGGGCCATCGCGGCGCGGAATGGGACGACGGTGAGGGCACTGTGCGCGCTCAACCCGCAGATCGCGAACCCGAACCTCATCTATCCCGGAGAGCGGGTGAGGCTTTCATGACGGGCAGAGTGGAAACGGCCGGCGGCAGGGGCTATGAGCTGCCCGCGCTGCTGGAATGGCGGCTGCGGCGCACCGGCGGCGTGCCCTGCGACAGCTTTCGGGCCAAATGCCTGTATCGCGCCGACATGGGGGAGGCGCTGAAGGCGGCCTGCCGCTTCACGGCGGCGGAGAACGGGGCGACGGCATTTCACGGCGTGATCGACGAGTGGAGCGCCGTGTGCGGCGCGGAGGGCACGGTGCTGACGATCGAGGGGCGCGGCATGGCCGCGCTGCTGCTTGACAACGAGGCGGAGGCTGTGACCTATCAGCGCGCGTCGGCAGACGAGATATTGAGAGAGCACGCGGCGGCGTGCGGCGTGCGCTGGGAGCTGCATGGAGCGGCGCGCGGCGCGGGTGAGTACAGAGTGGCGAGCGGCGCGAGCCGATGGAAGGCCATCGAGGGCTTCGCGCGCCGCTGCGGCCTGACGCCATATTTCACCAGAGAGGGCGTGCTGAGCCTGCGCGGCGCGGAGACGGGGCGCAGGCACACGCTGGCGGAGCCGGCGGGGCTGCTGGAGGCGTCGTACCGCGACAGGCGCTATGGCGTGCTCTCCGAGGTGACGGCGGTGAACCGATCGAAGAAGCTGCGACAGAGCGTGCGGAACGAGGAGTTCATCGCGCGCGGCGGGTGCTGCCGCCGCGTGGTGTATGTCCCCTCGCGGAGCATCAATGAGCTGCGCTACACGGGACGCTATCAGATCGAAAGGAGCGCGGAGGACGCGCGGGAGCTGGTGATCGTGCTGGCGGGACGCGCGGACATCGAGCCGCTGGACCGCGTGGAGCTGGTGATCGCGCGGCTGGGCGTGCGGGGGAGCTTTCGCGTGAGCGAGGTGCTGCACACGATCTGCGCGCGCGGAGAAACGACGGAGCTGACGCTGTGGGAGGTATGAGAAGATGTGGATAGCAGGACGGCTCAACCGGACGGAGGAGCCGCAGGAAACGGCAGGCGCCGAGAGCGGCACCGTGACCATCGGGGGCATCGCGGCGGGCGTGCTCAGCCGCGGCGAGGAGCGGGATGTTCCGCTCGCCTCGCCGGGTGGGTATGCATGGAGGCCGAAAAACGGCGAGCGCGTGCTGGTGATCAAGGGCGGCACGCTCGGCGAGGAACGCTATGTGGTCGGTTCGATGGACCTTGCACAGGAGCAGGAAAAGCTCGAAGACGGAGAGGTGTGCCTGTTCGCAAGCGAGGGCGGGGCGCGCATCGTGCTGCGCAACAACGGCAGCGTGGAGATCGAGGGGGATCTTTTTATCAACGGCGGGCTGTACGTGCCGCCGGAGAGCTGAGAGGGGACGGATATGGAGCTGAAGATCCGAAACGGAGACTATATCCCAGATGGCATCGGCGGGGAGAAACGCGCGGCGGGTACGGAGGAGCTGCTGGCGAGGGCGCTCTTCCGGCTGAGCGTGCGGAGAGGGAGCTTTCCCTTCCTGCCGGAGCTGGGCAGCGAGCTGCATCGGCTCGGACGGGAGAGACCGTCGGCGCGATTGGCTGCGGCGAAGCAGTATGTCGCCGCGGCGCTGGCGGAGGAGCCGGCGCTGACGGTGGAGGAAGTGGAGCTGACAGAGTGTGGGGACGCGCTGACGGCGCTGCGCGTGCTGCTGAGGGCGGACGGTGAGCGTGCCGCGCTGGAGGTGACGGTGAGAGGAGCGTGAGGAACGATGAAGGAATTGACGGAGATCTATGAGGGGCTGCGCGACTGCTTTGCACAGAAGGCGGGCTTTGTGCCGAACGAGGGCTGCGACAGCGCGGTGCGCCTCTATGCGCTTGCGGCGGAGCTGGAGTCGCTGCTGCTGCAGGCGGATTGGGTGCTTGACCAAAGCTTTCCGCAGACGGCACAGGGGACATACCTTGACTATCACGCCGAAACGCGCGGCATCACACGCGCGGCGGCGGAAAGGGCGAGCGGCGTGATCCGCTTTGCAGCGGCGGACAAGGTGACCGCCGTATGCCCGATCGAGCAGGGCACAGTGTGCATGAGCGCGGAGGGCGTGCGCTTTGAAACGACGGAGGACGCGGCGATCGCCGTGGGTGATCGGTGGGCCGATGTGCCGGCGCGGGCTGTGGAGGCGGGCGCCGGCGGCAATGTGATCGCGGGGGCGGTCACGCTGATGTCGGCGATGCCGGCGGGCGTGGTGCAGTGCAGCAACCCGGAGGCGTTTTCCGGCGGCAGCGACGCCGAGAGCGACGAGGCGCTGCGCGCGCGTATTCTATCGAGCTACCGCCGCCTGCCGAACGGCGCGAACGCGGCCTACTATGAGCAGGAGGCGCTGCGCTATCCGGGCGTGGCGGCGGCGAAGGCCGTGGGGCGCGCGCGGGGGATCGGAACGGTGAGTGTGGTGATCGCAACGCACGCGGGCGTTCCCGACGCGGCACTGATCGGGGAGGTCGAGGCGGAATTGCAGGAAAAACGAGAGATCGCGGTGGATCTCAAGGTGCTTGCGCCGACGACCAAGCGCGTGAATGTGACGGCGGCGCTCAAGGCGGCGTCCGGCTATACCTTTGAGGAAGTAAAGGCCGGCGCGCAGAGTGCACTGGAGGCGCTGTTCACCGGTGCTCTGCTGGGGAAGAGTGTGACGACGGCGCGTCTGCTGACGCTGCTTTGCGGTGTGGAGGGCATGGAGAATGTGCATCTGAGCGCGCCGACGGCGGATGTGTCGGTCAGCGCGACGGAGCTGCCGACGCTCGGCGCGGTGATGTTCAGCGAGCTGACGGAGGCGTGAGACGATGGGATATTATGAGCATCTATGCACGCTGCTGCGCCCGCTGGGCGTTTACCGGCTCGATGGACGGAGCATCAGCGGCGCGGAGCTGAGCGCCGCGGGTATGGGACTGGACGAGGCGGCGTGCTCACTTGAAAGGGCGGTGCGCGAGGGCGTGCTGATGACGGCGGAGGAGGAGGGACTCTCCCGCCGCGAGCGGCTGTTCTCCCGTATCGGCGTGCGCGTGACGCCCGAGCTGCGCCGGCTGGCGATCGCATCGCTGATGCGCGTCGGCGGCGACGGCTTTACACTGGGAGCCATCAACCAGACCATCAGCGGCTGCGGGGTGCGCGCCGTGGCTGAGGAAACAGACCGGAGAGGCGTGGTGCGCGTGATCTTCCCGCAGGTGGTGGGTGAGCCGGAGGACTTCACGCGCATCCGTGACGTCATCCTGGAGATCATGCCCTGCCACCTGCTGGTGGAGTTTTACTTCCGCTATCTGACCTGGGCCGAGTGCGAGGCCGCCGCGTGGACCTGGCTGGGCATCGAGAACGCGCGGCACACCTGGGAGAGCTTTGAAAAGGCGGTGCCGACGGCATGACGGAGCAGGAGATCTCGGTCCGCCTGACGGAGAACGACGAGCGGCTGCACGCCTGCCGCAAGCGCCTGGAGGCTGTGGAACGCAGACAGGACGCTTTGGATAAACTGGTAACGGCGGTGGAGGTGCTGGCCGTGCGGCAGGAGAGCGTGGAGGGCAACGTGAAGGAGATCCGAAGCGCGGTGCAGAGCATCACAGAAAAGCCGGGAAAGCGCTGGGAGGCGCTGGCCGACCGTGCGCTTTACCTGCTGCTTGGCGTGGCATTTTCCCTGCTGGCACAGGGGGTGGCGGCATGAGAAAGAGAAAACGCTGGGAATTTTCCAAGCTGCTGCTCCTGCTCGAGAGCGCCGCGGTGCTCTACACGACCTATGAGGGCTTTGCGCTGGCGCACATGGCGGTGGTGTGCGGCTATCTCGGCACGCTGCCGTGGGTGGCGGCGACGGTGAGCGCCGCGTGGGGCGCCTACGGAGCGTCGGCGGGCTTTTACTACAACAAGGCAAAGGCGGAGAACACCGCGGGCGGCATCGTGTATGAAACAGCCTGCGGAGGCGCTGAGCGCGGCGGGCAGGACTGCGACGGATGGGAGGAGAGAACATGAAGGAACTGGCGGTGAGGCGGCTGATGAACCTTTTTACGGTCAAGAGCATTGTGACCATCACGCTGACGATCACCTTTTGTGCGCTGGAGTGCTGCGGATCGCTTTCGCAGGACTATATGACCATCTATACGGCGGTGATCGGCTTCTATTTCGGTACGCAGAGCAAGAGGGACGAGGATGGTCAATAGTCGGGAGATCGGCGCGCTGCGCGCCGACGTGGCGGCGAACTGCCGCATCCTGCTCGAGCGCGCGGCGGCGCGGGGGCTGCCTGTGCTGGTGGTGCAGACCGTGCGCGACGCGGAATATCAGCGCTATCTTGTCTCACAGGGCTATGCGGCGAAGACGGCGACGGTGCCGACCTTCCACGCCGAGGGCGTGGGACTGGCTTTTGACATCTGCAAGAATGTGAAGGGACACGAGTATGACGACCCGATGTTCTTCACGGCGATGGGAAGGCTCGGCAAGGAGATGGGCTTTACCTGGGGCGGCGACTGGCGGAGCTTTCCCGACCGACCCCATTTTCAATGGGACGCCGGTGGGCTTTACAGCTCTGCAATGGTGCGCGCGGGACGCTACCCGCCGCCGATGCCGCGCTTTTCAGAGGAGGAAACGATGACACAGGAGCAGTTCAACGCCCTTATGGAGGGCTACTGGCGCTCGCTGGCGCAGAGAGAGCCGGCGGACTGGAGCGCCGAGGCGCGCGCGTGGGCCGAGAAAAACGGACTGATCGTGGGCGACGGGAACGGCAACAAGCAGTATAAGTCGTTCGTCACGCGCGAGCAGCTGGCGGTATTTCTCAAGCGCCTGCGGGAGCTGGAACGATAGAAAAACAAAAAGGGAAGGGGCGGACCGAGCGGTCTGCACCTTCCCTTTTTCGTTATGCTGTTCAGTCCTTGATCATGTGGACATTGAGGTGGTCGTAGGTCATCTCGACGCCATGGGCGGCGAAGGTCTCACGGACGGTTTCGTTCATGCCGTAATAGACCGTCCAGTAGTCGGCGGCGGGGACCCAGAGCCTGACGAGGTAGGAGATGCTGCTCGCGCCGTATTGGCTGATCACGACGGAGGGAGCGGCCGGCTCGTCGAGCACCTGCGGGAAGGCAGCGACGGCCTCTAAAATGGCGGCGCGGACGGCCTCGGTGGGCGCGTTGTAGGAGGCGGTGTAGGTCAGGTCGACGCGGCGCTGGCCGAGGGTGTTGTAGTTTGTGATCTTGGCGGAAACGATCTGGCTGTTGGGGACGAAGATCTCCTTGTTGTCGATGGTGGTGAAGGTGGTGTAGGCGAGGTCAACGGCGCGGACCGTGCCCTCGATGCCGTCGCAGGAGACATAGTCGCCGACCGTGAAGGGGTGGGAAACGAGCAGCATGACGCCGCCGGCGACATTGGAGAGCGTATTTTGCAGTGACAGCGAAACAGCGAGGCCGGCGACGCTCAAAAGGGCGATGAAGGAGGTGATCTCCACGCCGAGCGAGCCGAGAATGGCCAGCGCGAGGAGAATGTAGAGCACCGTGCGCAGCGTGGAGCGCAGATAGGTGCGGAAGGGGGCGAGACGCTCGGAGCGGCCGAGCATACGGTCGCACAGGCGCAGGATAACGCGGATCATAAGAATGCCGAGCAGCAGCAGGATGAGGGCGGTCGCGCCGAGGTTGAGCGTCTTATCCAGCGCGGGGATGCCGAAGTGAAATAGCTCCATGGGGAGGCTCCTTCCTGATGAAAGATCACGGCGGAAATGCCGCCATGTGTCATGGGCATGATACCAGCTTTTTTGCGCGAACGCAACACTCACACGCAAAAAAACAGGGGCAAAAAGAGTGCAAAGGTGCTGTTAAATAATTAACGGATGCAAGTTTCCCTGCAAAAACAGGGCGAAAAGGAAAGAAAGAGGAAATCGTCCCTTCGCGGAAACGACAAAAAGAAAGCGAAATTTTTGGCTAAATTTTTCCGAATTTCTTTACATTTTTCATTGATTAAATGCGCGCTTTCCTCTATAATCTACAATGAAGCCTGTATGAGCACCTATCGGCTGATTTTGAAAGGTTTCATGCAAATGGGGGCTCATTGGCAATAACATACCGTAACCAAAAAAACAGGGAGGGTTTTATCTTGAATAAGGTCATGTCACTGCACGATGCCGTTGCGAAGTATGTTGAAAACGGCGATGTACTCGCTACCGGCGGTTTCACCACCAACCGCAAGCCCTATGCGGCGGTCTCCGAGATCCTGCGCCAGGGGCAGAAGGACTTCATCGTTTACGCCGGTCCCGGCGGCGGCGAGGTCGATATGCTCATCGGCGAGGGCCGCGTGGCGGCGTATATCAACTGCTACACCGCCAACTCCGGCTACACCAATGTTTCCCGCCGCTTCCGCGCTGCCATCGAGCAGGGCAAGCTCACCTACGAGGACTATTCGCAGGATGTGCTGATGCTCATGCTGCACGCGTCCTCCCTCGGTCTTCCGTTCCTGCCCGTGCGCCTGATGCAGGGCAGCGGCTTGATGAAGTATTGGGGCATCAGCGAGGAAAAGCGCAAGAGCATGCCCAAGATGGAGGATCTCAAGTGCGTTGAGATCGAGAATCCGCTCGTCCCCGGCCAGAAGGTCGTCGCCGTTCCTGTTCCCCGCATCGACACTGCGCTCATCCATGTTCAGCAGGCCAGCCCCGACGGCACCTGCATCATCTGCGGCGATGAGTTCCACGACATCGACATCGCGGTCGCCGCGCGCAAGACCATCGTCACCTGCGAGGAGATCGTCTCCGACGAGTACATCCGCCGCGATCCTACCAAGACCCGCATCTTCGGCGAGTGTGTGCAGGCCGTTGTCCGCGCACCCTACGGCGCGTGGCCCTCTCAGTGCTACGCCTACTATGACGACGACGACAAGGGCCTGAAGGAGTACGACAAGGCCTCCAAGTATCAGGATGCCGCGGACGCCGTCGCCCAGCTCGCCAAGGCTGCCGCCAAGGCGGAGAAGGCCGCTGCCGCCAAGCCCGACGACGAGAAGCTTGCCGAGGCAGCCGCCAAGGCCGCCAAGGCTGCCAAGGACGCCGCGGACGGCACCGCCATTCCCGAGACCTTCCAGGATTACCTCAAGAAGTACGTTTATGACTGCGCGGATCAGGATGCCCTGCTGAATGTGCTCGGCGGCGCGCGCCTGATGAACCTCAAGAATGAGCCGCACCTCGGCTATTCGACCAGACACTAAGCAAGGGGAGGTACGAAAAAATGTCTGATTATACGAAGTACACCAAGCAGGAAATGCAGGCTTATGCCATTGCAAAGAACATCAAGGAAAACCAGATCGTCATCGTCGGCACGGGACTTCCCCTGATCGGCGCATCCCTCGCCAAGCGTGCGATCTGCCCGAGCTGCCACCCCATCGTCGAGTCCGGTCTGATGGACTGCGACCCCGTTGAGGTCCCCCGCTCCGTCGGCGACAACCGCTTCATGGCGCACTGCGCCGTGCAGTGGCCCAATATCCGCTTTGTCGGCTTCGAGGCCAACGAGTGGCTGCACGACGAGGATCGTCTGGTCGCCTTCATCGGCGGCGCGCAGATCGACCCCTACGGCAATGTGAACTCCACCTGCATCTTCGGCAAGGGCGACTATCTCCAGCCCACCACGCGCTTCACCGGCTCCGGCGGCGCGAACGGCATCGCCACCTACTGCAACACCATCATCATGATGCAGCACCAGAAGCGCCGCTTCATCGACAAGGTCGACTACATCACCTCCTGCGGCTGGATGGACGGCCCCGGCGGCCGTGAGCGCGCGGGCCTGCCCGGCAACCGCGGCCCGCAGATGGTCGTCACCGACCTCGGCATCATGAAGTTCGACGAAGAGACCAAGCGTATGTACTGCGCCTATATGTTCCCCGGCGTCACGCCCGAGATCATTCAGGAGAACACCGGCTTTGAGATCGACTGTTCCCGCGCCGAGATGTTCGAGGCGCCGCCCGCCGAGATCATCCGCCTCATCCGCGAGGAGATCGACCCCGGCCAGGCCTTCATCAAGGTCCCCAAGGAAAAGTAAGCCCGTTATCACTAAATAAGAAGGAGAACAGAACATGAGCGAATATTCTATGCCCTCTTATTTCCAGACCATGCCCGTCATCGGCAAGGAGATTGCCAGCTTCAATGAAGAGAACGCGGCGCAGATCCAGGAAGTAGAGCAGGAGATCCATGAGATCCGCGAGGCCGCGCTGGAAGCCGGCCGCAGCACCGAGTCTCTCAACGAGTCCGGCCAGTGGACCGCGATGCAGCGCATCGAGGAGCTGGTGGACGAGGGCACCTGGTGCCCGCTCAACAGTCTCTACAACCCCGAGGACAACGATAACGGCAGCGTCGGTATCGTCAAGGGTCTCGGCCGCATCGACGGCAAGTGGGCCGTCATCATCGCCAGCGACAACAAGAAGCTCGCCGGCGCGTGGGTCCCCGGTCAGGCGGATGCCCTGCTGCGCGGCAGCGACACGGCCAAGCGCCTGCGCATTCCTCTGGTCTACGTCCTCAACTGCTCCGGCGTGAAGCTCGACGAGCAGGAGAAGGTCTATCCCAACCGCCGCGGCGGCGGCACGCCCTTCTATCGCAACAGCGAGCTCAACCAGATGGGCATTCCCGTCATCGTCGGCATCTACGGTACCAACCCCGCGGGCGGCGGCTATCACTCCATCAGCCCCACCATCCTCATCGCGCATGAGGACGCCAACATGGCGGTCGGCGGCGCGGGCATCGTCGGCGGCATGAACCCCAAGGGCTATGTCGATAAGGAGGCTGCGGAGGCGCTCATCGAGGCGCAGAAGAACCTCAAGGCCGACATCCCCGGCACCGTCTCCATCCACTACGATGAGACCGGCTTCTTCCGCGAGGTCTACTGCGACGAGGAGGGTGTGCTCAGCGGCATCCGCAAGTATATGGATATGCTGCCCGCCTACGATCCTGAGTTCTTCCGCGTGGACGATCCCAAGGAGCCTCTGTTCGACGCGAACGACCTCTACTCCATCGTGCCCTTCAACCAGAAGCGCAGCTATGATATGTACGAAGTCATGGCCCGCCTGCTCGACGGCTCCGAGTTCATGGAGTTCAAGCACGGCTACGGCCCCGAGATGATCACCGGCCTTGCCAAGATCGACGGTCTGCTCGTCGGCGTGGTCGCCAACGCGCAGGGTATGCTGATGAATTATCCCGAGTACAAGATGGCGACCTACGGCTCCGCGATGGGCGTGGGCGGCAAGCTGTACCGCCAGGGCCTCATCAAGATGAATGAGTTCGTCACCCTCTGCGCCCGCGACCGCATTCCGATGCTGTGGATCCAGGACACCACCGGCATCGACGTCGGCAACGACGCCGAGCGCGCGGAGCTCCTCGGCCTCGGCCAGAGCCTCATCTATTCCATCCAGTCCAGCGACCTGCCCATGATGGAGATCACTCTCCGCAAGGGCACCGCCGCGGCGCACTATGTCCTCGGCGGCCCGCAGGGCAACGACACCAACGCCTTCTCCATCGGCACCGCCACCACCGAGATCTATGTCATGCACGGCGAGACCGCCGCTGCCGCGATGTATGCCCGCCGCCTCGTCAAGGACGAGAAGGCCGGCAAGGATCTCCAGCCCACCATCGACAAGATGAACGAGCTGATCCAGGATTACGCCCACAAGTCCAGCCCGAAGTTCTGCGCCAAGGCGGGCCTGACGGACGAGATCGTCGACATGAACGATATGCGTCCTTATGTTCAGGCCTTCGCCAATGCCTGCTATCAGAACCCCGAGAGCATCTGCCCGTTCCATCAGATGCTGCTCCCGCGCGTGATCCGCGACTACGACAACCTCAACCAGCAGTAAAATACAGCCTGCGCGCGGCTTATGCCGCGCGCAGGAGCAATGGAGTTTTAAGCAGCTATGAGCATTTACACCATGGGCATCGACGTGGGCTCCACCGCGTCGAAATGCGTGATCATGAAGGACGGTAAGGATATCGTCGCCAAGTCCCTTGTCGCCGTCGGCACAGGGACCTCCGGCCCCGCCCGCGCCATCGCGGAGGTGCTGGAGAACGCCAAGATGACGCGAGAGCAGATGGATTTCGTCCTCGCCACGGGCTACGGGCGCAATTCGCTCGACGGTCTTGCCGATATGCAGATGAGCGAGCTGAGCTGCCACGCCAAGGGCGCGACCTACCTTTTCCCCGATGTCCGCACGGTCATTGATATTGGCGGACAGGATGTGAAGGTCATCGAGATCGAGAACGGCATGATGAAGAATTTCGTCATGAACGACAAGTGCGCCGCCGGTACGGGGCGCTTCCTCGACGTCATGGCCCGCGTGCTGGAGGTGAGGGTCGAGGACCTCGGCGATCTCGGTGACAAGTCGACCAAGGAGATCGGCATCAGCTCGACCTGCACGGTCTTTGCCGAGAGCGAGGTCATCTCGCAGCTCGCTGTCGGCACGGACAAGTGTGACATCATCGCCGGCATCCACCGCTCGGTGGCCGGCCGCGTGAGCGGACTGTGCAACCGTGTGGGCGTGCGCGACCGCGTGGTGATGACCGGCGGCGTGGCACAGAACCACGGCATCGTCAAGGCGCTGGTGGATCAGCTTCAGCATGAGATCTTCACCTCCCCCCTCACGCAGTACAACGGCGCTCTCGGCGCATCGCTCTTTGCCTATCAGAAGGCACTCAAAAAGCAGCAGTGAGCTGTAAAATTTTCCGAGAATAAGAACAAGAAAAATAGGAGGAATCAAAAAATGGCTAAACAGGTCAGTCCCGGCGTCCTCGCGCTGCGCAAGGTCGTCGACGACGTGTACGCCGACGCCCGCGAGGCAAAAAAGCAGGGCAAGCTCGTCGGCTGGTCCAGCTCCAAGTTCCCCTGCGAGCTGGCAGAGGCCTTTGACCTCAATGTAATGTATCCCGAAAATCAGGCCGCCGGCATCGCCGCACAGCGCGACGGCGAGATCATGTGCCAGGCCGCCGAGGACCTCGGCTTCGACAACGATATTTGCGGCTACGCCCGCATCTCCCTCGCTTACGCCGCCGGCAAGCGCGCCAGCCGTAAGTTCGACCCCGAGACGCTCGAGTTCATCATCGATCCCAAGAGCGGCAAGCCCCTCAAGGACGAGAACGGCAACGTCGTCATCGACCCCGAGACCGGTAAGCCCAAGAAGGACCCCAAGACGCAGGTGCCCTACACCGTGCTGGACGATATTCACGAGATCGAGGCGCTGCCCGAGACCACCGAGAAGGAGATCGCCTACAAGAATTTCCGCCGCGAGGCCATCAAGCCCTACAAGCAGATGCGTATTCCCCAGCCCGACTTCGTGCTGTGCTGCAACAACATCTGCAACTGCATGACCAAGTGGTACGAGAACATCGCCCGTATGTGCAACATTCCGCTCATCATGGTCGATATTCCCTACAACAACACCATCGAGGTCAGCGATTCTGCGGTGAAGTATGTCCGCGCCCAGTTTGACGCCGCCATCCATCAGCTCGAGGAGCTGACCGGCAAGAAGTTCGACGAGGAGAAGTTCGAGCTTGCCTGCAAGCATGCGAACCGCACCGCTCAGAACTGGCTGAAGGTCTGCGACTACCTGCAGTACAAGCCCGCCCCGATGAGCGGCTTCGACCTCTTCAACCACATGGCCGACGTCGTCACCGCCCGTGGCAAGGAGGCCGCCGCCGACGCCTTCGATCTGCTCGCGCACGACCTTGAGCAGAACATCAAGGAGGGCACCTCCACGCTGCCCTTCCCCGAGAAGTACCGCGTCATGTTCGAGGGCATCCCCTGCTGGCCGAAGCTCCCGAACCTCTTCAAGCCCCTCAAGGAAAACGGCGTGAATGTCACCGCCGTTGTGTACGCGCCCGCCTTCGGCTTCGTCTACAACAACATGGACGAGATGGCCCGCGCCTACTACAAGGCCCCCAACAGCGTCTGCATCGAGCAGGGCGTTGCCTGGCGTGAGGGCATCTGCCGCGACAACAAGGTCGACGGCGTGCTCGTCCACTACAACCGCTCCTGCAAGCCCTGGAGCGGCTATATGGCCGAGATGCAGCGCCGCTTCACCAAGGACCTCGGCGTGCCGTGCGCCGGCTTCGATGGCGACCAGGCCGACCCGCGCAACTTCAATGAAGCGCAGTACACCACCCGTGTGCAGGGCCTCGTCGAAGCGATGGACGCCAACAAGAAAGACTAAGGAGGGCGTGAGAAAATGAGTATCGAAACGATCGTAAAAGAATTTTCCGCCGTCGCCGCGAACCCCAAGGGCCAGCTCAAGGCCTATAAGGACGCCGGCAAGAAGTGCATCGGCGTGATGCCCTACTACGCTCCCGAGGAGCTGGTCTATGCCGCCGGCATGATGCCGTTCGGTATGTGGGGCAGCAACAGCAAGACCATTCAGCGCGCTAAGGAATACTGCGCGACCTTCTACTGCACCATCGCCCAGCTCGACCTCGAGATGCTGCTCGACGGCACGATGGACCTGCTCGACGGCGTCATCACCCCGACCATCTGTGATACGCTGCGCCCCATGAGCCAGAACATCCGCGTCGCCATGAGCGAGAAGCTGCCCTGCATCTTCCTCGCCCATCCCCAGAACCGCTTCGCCGACTTCGGCAAGCAGTTCTGCATGGATCAGTATGACCATGTCAAGGGCGAGCTGGAGAAGATCGCCGGCCGCGAGATCAAGAGCGAGGACATTGCCAAGGCCATCAAGGTCTACAACAAGTCCCGCGCCGCCCGCCGCGAATTCGTGAAGCTTGCAAGCGAGCACTGCGATGTCATCGACCCGATCATGCGCTCGGCCGTTCTCAAGGCCGCGTGGTTCATGGATAAGGCCGAGTACACCGAGAAGCTCGAGGCCCTCAATGCCGAGCTCAAGGCGCTGCCCGCCGCCAAGTGGAACGGCGTGAAGGTCGTTACCTCCGGCATCATCTGCGATAACCCCGTGCTGCTCAAGGTCTTCAAGGACAACAACGTTGCCATCGCCGCCGACGATGTGGCGCACGAGTCCCGCGCCTTCCGCACCGACGCGAGCGAGGAGGGCGACCCGATGATGGCGCTCGTCGAGCAGTTCACCAACACCGATTATGACATACTGCTCTACGATCCGCAGTCGAGCAAGAACCGCCGCGGTGAGTTCGTGGCGAACCTTGTCAAGGAGTCCGGTGCGCAGGGTCTCGTGCTCTTCATGCAGCAGTTCTGCGACCCCGAGGAGATGGAGTTCCCCTACCTCAAGCGCGCGCTCGACGCTGCCGGCATCCCCTTCATCAAGCTCGGTGTTGACCAGCAGATGCGCGACTTCGGCCAGGCCGCGACCGCCATTCAGGCCTTCGCCGACGTTCTGTCCGTTCAGTAAAATATCCCGACGGCGACGGGGAGAGAGGGAGAAGCTCTCCCCGCGCCGGATCGTCCGTTCAGACGGCGTAAAAATTGCAGGACCGCTGTTGCAATCCGGCAGCGATTTGCTTATAATCCACACTAACGAAAGGGATAAGGAGAATCTATGTACAGCCCGCTTTTCGTCACCCTCATGGGCATCGGTACGGTGTTCTTCGGTCTGATCTGCATCATCGTCCTCACGACGGTCATGGGTTCGGTCCTCAAGAGCAAGTCCAAGCCCGCCCCGGCTGCGGCCCCCGTGGCTGCCGCTCCCGCTGCTCCCGCGGTCAACACCGCCAAGGAGCAGGAGATCCTTGCCGCCGTGATCGCGGCGGTGACCGAGGACCTCGGCCCCAGCGCCTCCCGTATGCAGATCACCAGCATCAACAAAATCTAATTTATTTTTAGGAGAGAAAACATTATGACTAAGCAGTACACTGTCACCGTTAACGGCACCGCCTACGAAGTTACCGTCGAGTCCGTCGGCGGCGGCCGCATGGCCTCCGCTCCCGTTGCCCGCACCGCTGCCGCTCCCGTCGCGCGCGCTGCCGCTCCTGCTCCCGCCGCTGCTCCCGCTCCCGCCGCGGCCCCCAAGGCTGCTGCTCCCGCGGCTGCCGCTCCTGCCGGCGCCAACACCGTCACCAGCCCCATGCCCGGCACCATTCTCGATGTCAAGGTCGCTGCCGGCCAGTCTGTTAAGGCCAGCGATGTTCTGTTTGTCCTTGAGGCCATGAAGATGGAGAACGAGATCTTCGCCGGCGTGGACGGCGTTGTTTCCTCCGTCGCAGTCTCCAAGGGCGCTGCGGTCAACCCCGGCGACGTTCTGTGCGTCATCGGCTGAGAGATCCCCGCGCATCCTTGAAATAAACTGTGAAAGGAAACCAGAAATAAATGCCTGCTATTATCAATTTCATGCAGCAGACCGGCTTCTATATGTTTGGCCAGGGCGATAATGTGAAGAGCCTCATTATGATCGCCATTTCCTTTATTCTCATGTATCTGGCCATCGTGAAGGGCTTTGAGCCGCTGCTGCTCCTGCCCATCTCCTTCGGTATGCTGTGTACCAACCTGCCCGGCGCGGATATGTTCCATGAGATTTTCTTCGCCGGCGGCCATGTCCATTGGGATCTGTTCGGCGGCAACCCCGTTACCGCAAGCTTCCTTGCGGAAATGAGCGAGTCCGGCGTTTCGGATGTCGTGCTCAAGCCGTACTTCCCGCAGCTGCTTGCCAGCGCGCAGGAGGCTTTCGGTGCAGATACCATCCAGCAGGTCGCCAGCGAGATCATGGCTGCGGCCGCTGAGCCGATGAGCGAGTTTGCCGCGCAGGTGCAGGCGGTCGCGCAGGCGGAACAGGCTGCCGCGATGTACGGCATGACCATCGCCGGTCCGAGCGTCACGCTCGGTCTGCTCGACGTGCTCTACCTCGGCGTCAAGCTGGGCATCTACCCCTGCCTGATCTTCATGGGCGTCGGCTCCATGACCGACTTTGGCCCCCTGATCGCCAACCCCAAGAGCCTGCTGCTCGGCGCTGCCGCCCAGCTCGGTATCTTCATGACCTATGTTGGCACCCAGCTCCTCGGCTTCACCTCGCAGGAGTCCTCCTCCATCGGTATCATCGGCGGCGCGGACGGCCCGACGGCGATTTTTGTCACCACCCGTCTTGCTCCCCATCTGCTCGGCCCCATCGCCGTTGCCGCGTATTCCTACATGGCGCTCGTTCCGGTCATCCAGCCGCCCATTATGAAGGCGCTGACCACCAAGGCGGAGCGTCAGATCGTGATGAAGCCGCTGCGTCAGGTTTCGCAGAAGGAAAAGATCATCTTCCCCATCATGATCACCGTGTTCGTGGCGCTGCTCGTTCCCTCTGCCGCTCCTCTGATCGCCTGCCTCATGCTCGGCAACCTCTTCAAGGAGTCCGGTGTGGTTGAGCGTCTGACCAAGACTGCCGGCAACGAGCTGATGAACATCGTCACCATCTTCCTCGGCTTCACCGTCGGCGCGACGGCGACTGCCACCACCTTCCTGTCTCTCCAGACCATCGAGATCATGTGCATGGGCGTCGTGGCCTTCGGCTTCGGTACCGCGGGCGGTGTGCTGCTTGCCAAGCTCATGAACCTCTTCCTGAAGGAGAAGATCAACCCGCTGATCGGTTCCGCCGGCGTTTCTGCCGTCCCGATGGCGGCGCGTGTCTCTCAGGTCGTGGGACAGAAGGAGAATCCCGCAAACTTCCTGCTGATGCACGCCATGGGCCCGAATGTGGCCGGCGTTATCGGCTCCGCGATCGCCGCCGGCGTCCTGATGGCGCTGTTCGGCTAAGAGAACAAGCAAAAGAAAAAGAGGGCTTTGCCCTCTTTTTCTTTTGCGCATTGTGTTTTGAAGAAGTGTGTGCTATAATTTCACCAAACTTTGAAATGGGAGGTCCGTTCCGATGAAATATAAGGAAATGTCCGCCGAGCAGCGCAAGACCGAATTTGACAAGGTCTCTGCCGAGCTTGAGGCGTGGAAGGCCAAGGGGCTGAAGCTCAACATGGCGCGCGGCAAGCCGGGGCGTGCGCAGCTCGAGCTGGTGAGCGACCTGCTTACCGTGCTGAGCGATCCTGCCGAGTGTGTGGACGAGGGCGTGGAGGCGCGCAACTACGGCGAGCTGAGCGGTGTGCCGAGCGCGAAGGCGCTCTTCGCCGAGATCCTTGGCTGCAGGAGCGAGCAGGTATTTGTCGGTGGAAACTCCAGCCTTCAGCTCATGTACGACACCATCGCCAAGGCATACACCAACGGTCTGCTGCACAGCGAAAGACCGTGGTGCCGAGAGGAGCACATCAAGTGGCTCTGCCCCGCACCGGGCTATGACCGCCATTTTAAGGTCACGCAGAATTTTGGCTTTGAGATGATTACCATTCCCATGACCGAGACCGGCCCGAACATGGACCTTGTCGAGCAGCTCATTGCCGACCCGACCGTCAAGGGTATGTGGAATGTGCCGAAGTATTCCAACCCCGACGGCATCATCTACTCCGCCGAGACGATCGAACGCATCGCAAAGATGAAGCCTGCCGCCCCTGACTTCCTGCTCATGTGGGACAATGCCTATTGCGTTCACGAGTTCGACGGCGACTACGTGCCTTTCCCCGACATTCTCAGTGAGTGCGCGAAGTACGGCAACGCCGACATGGTGTTTGAGTTCGCCTCCACCAGCAAGATCACCTTCCCCGGCGCGGGTGTGGCGGTGTTTGCGTGCAGCGAGGCGAACATGGCGCACATGGAAAAGCTCATCGGCATCCAGGCCATCAGCTTTGATAAGATCAACCAGCTGCGCCATGTGAAGTATCTCAAGGACAAGGCCACGACGCTCGCGCTGATGAAAAAGCACGCGGCGATCCTTGCCCCCAAGTTCAAGATGGTCACAGGGATGCTCGAGCGCGAGATCGCGCCGCTGGGGCTTGCCACCTGGCATGAGCCGAAGGGCGGCTATTTCGTGTCGGTCAACACGCTGCCGGGGCTTGCCAAGCGCACCTTAGCGCTGTGCAAGGAGGCGGGCGTCGTCATGACGGGCGCGGGCGCGACCTTCCCCTACGGCGTCGATCCGAAGGACTGCAACATCCGCGTCGCGCCGTCCCTGCCGCCGGTGGAGGAGCTGGAGCAGGCAATGGAGGTCTTCTGCTGCTGCCTGAAGCTCGCAGCACTCGAGCAGCTGAAGTAAATAGCAAAAGGAAAGAGGCGGAGCAAAGCTCTCTGCTGGCAAGACAGTAAAATCAAATTTTTTGGAACAGGCATGACCGAGATCATGCCTGTTCCGCTTTTAGCAGTTCATCCACGGGAATGTAGCCCACAAGGTCGTACTCGATATGTACCTTCTGCCTACGCTTGCCGCTGGACTTGTCAGGTGCATCCACATAGACCGCCTTCACAAGTTCTCTGAGGGCATAGGGCGTTAGCTCCGTGAGGGTGCTGTTCCTCTTTACCCGCTGAACGAACTGCTCTATATTCTCTGCCTGCTGTTCCTGTTCATGGATTTGCTGTTGCAGACCTTTGACCTCGGCTTTGAGGTCTTTCTGTTCCTCGGTATAGTTTCTGCTCATCATGGCGAAGCGTTCATCATCCAGCCGACCGGCTACATTGTCCTCGTAGATACGAATAAACAGGCGGTCAAGTTCGCTGATCCGTTTCTCAGCCTGTGCCAGCCGCTTCTGAGACAGCCGCAGCGATTCCTCGCTCTGTATACGGAGCTTTTGCTCCATTTTGGAACGGAAATACGCCTCATAGCGAGTGACTACCGATACGACCTCCTGAATGTGCTTCCAGACGATCTGTTCCAGCACAACGGCACGGATATAATGTCCGCTGCACTTATCCTTATTGGTACGATGGGTGGAGCAGATGAAGAAATCCTGCCGCTTTTCAAAATAGCTGGTGGTGGAGTAGTAGAGCTTCTGCTTGCAGTCGTTGCAGAACACCAGACCGGAGAACATATTGCTCTTTCCCGTTGCCGTTCTGCGGTGTCGCTGCTGCCTGATCTCCTGCACCTTATCAAAGACTTCCAAAGAGATAATCGCCGGGTGAGTGTTATAGAAAATCTTGCGATTCTCCATTGGATTTTCCCGCTGCTTCTTATTGTCCTTTGTTTGTCTACGCGTGGGTAGATCTTACGCTTACAGAAAATTGGAACGGTGGATTTTCTTGCAAAGATAAAAGGATATACCGCCTATGAGAAAAAGCGGTATACCCTTTTGGCAGATTGATCTGAATAATCTCTACGCTATAGGAATTTAAGCTCAGGCTGTTACTTGAATAAGCTCGGAAGCCAGAGCGTTAGCCCAGGAATATAGGTGACCAGCAGCAGAACGCCGATCAGCACTGCCAGCATGGGCAGTAGATCCCGCATCTGATCCTTGAGCGAAATCTTGGCAATCGAGCTGGACACGAATAGGCAGACGCCCAGAGGAGGCGTACACATACCAATGGTCAGATTGACCGTCATAATCATGCCGAAGTGAACAAGATCCACATTCATCGCCTTGCAGATGGGGATAAACAGCGGGGCAAAGATAACGATTGCACTGGTGGTATCAATAAAGGTACCTGCAATGAGCAGAATAATATTGATGACCATCAGCATGGCGACCTTGCTGTGGATATTATCCTGGAGCATGGCGCTGACGGTCTGCGGGATCTGAGCGACGGTGATGACCCAGGAGAAGAGCGACGCGAGCGCAACGATGATCAGGATCTGACCGGTGCTCTTGGCAGCGTTGACAAAGGCTTCCCAGATGCCCTTGAGGTCCAGCTCGTGGTAGACAAACAGGCCGATGACCAGCGCATACGCCGTGGCGACAGCCGCCGCCTCGGTGGGGCTGAACTTGCCGCTCATAATACCGCCGAGAATGATGACCGGCATGAACAGCGCCAGCAGCGCGTTGACCGCGGACTTGACCACCTCACGGAAGCTCGCGCGGGTCTCACGGCCCATGTAGCCGCGCTTCTTGCCGACAAAGTAGCTGTAGATCATCAGGCCGATGCCCATCAGGATGCCGGGAATAACGCCGCCGACGTACAGGTCGGCAACGCTGACGCTCGCCAGAACGCCGTAGACCAGCAGGGGGATCGACGGCGGGATGATCGGGCCGATTGAGCCGCCGCAGGCAAGCAGCGGCGCGGAGAAGGTGTATTCATAGCCGCGCTCCTTCATCAGCGGGATCATGATGCCGCCGATGGCCGCGGTGGCGGCGATCGCCGAACCCGTGATCGCCGCGAAGAACATACACGCAAGGATACTGACCATCGCGAGGCCGCTCGGGAAATGGCCAAGCAGGGTGTCCGCAAAATCAACCAGACGCTTGGACATACCGCCGCGGAACATCAGCTCGCCGGAGAGCATGAACAGCGGAATCGCGATCAGCGCAACGCTGTCGCCGCCGGTAAACATACGCTGGACGACAACAATCAGCGGCATACCGCTGGCAATGAGGCTGCCGAGGGAGACAATGCCCAGCGCAAAGCAAATGGGAACGCCGATAAAGAATGCTGCAAACAGGCAGATAATAATAGTCATTTGTTGTCTCCCTTCTTGCCAAAGAGCTCTTTTGCTTCGTCAATGAGCTGCTCGAGCATGTAATAAAACATCAGAATACCGGAGATGGGGACACCGTAATAGTAATAGGTCATCGGAATCATCAGATAGGGGGATTTCTGTGAAGCGCCGGTCGCGGCAAACTGGAAGCCGTAATAAACGATGAATGCGAAGAACGCAAGAAGTACGATGTTGATCACAAACTCAACCGCCTTGCGCACCTGCGGCTTCATCATACCCAAGACAAAGTCAACATTCAGGTGCCCTTTTTCGCGTACGCAGTATGCGGCGCCCAGATAAATGATATAGGTAAAGCACAGGCGGATCACATCCTGCGACCACCCCATTGAAGCATCAAGGAAAACACGTCCGATAATCACACCAAAGGCAACAGCAAACAGGACGATGAGTGCTACACCGATGATGCCGCGTACAAGCATGGTAAGGTATTTGTCAATTGTTTTCATTCGGTCTCCTTTTCTAAATCTGCTCGGAGTTCTTTTTAGGACGGGGAATATCCCCGTCCTAAAAAGCATTTTACTTACTTGGCGGCAGCCTCTGCGGCAGAACGAACCATTTCAGTCAGTTCCGGAGAAACGATGGCCTGAACTTCGGGACGCAGATAGAGGTCGGCAGTGGCCTTTTGGAAGGAGGCGATATCGGGATCCTCACAGACGATCGTTCCGGAATCCTTGATCTGCTGAAGCTGAGTAGCCTCGTTGGCGGAAACAGCAGCGCGCTGCTGCTCACTGGCATACGCGGCGGCCTCTTCAACGGCAGACTGATACTCGGCTGGCAGATTGTTGTAATAGCCCAGATTGATCAGAATACTCTCAGCGCCATAGGTGTGGCCGTCAAGGCACATATACTTCTGGACCTCATAGAACTTGGAGCTGGCGATGGAGGGAATGGGGTTTTCCTGACCGTCGACCATGCCCTGAGAAAGCGCGGTATAAAGCTCGTTGAATGCAACGGGGGTAGCCGTAGCACCGAGGGAATCAGTCAGTGCAAACCAAATGGGGGCCTCCTGGACGCGGATGCTCTGACCCTTCATATCGGCCGCGCAGGTGATCTCTCTTTTATTGGTGGTGAAGTGACGGAAGCCAAGCTCGCAGAAAGCGAGGTGCTTAAAGCCCTGCGCCTCAAACAGCGGGGCGAAGTAGGGCTGGAGTGTGTTGTCCAAGACTTCGTAGGCAACTTCCTTAGAGGTTAGCAGATAGGGGATGGAGAGAACCTGCGTTTCGGGAACCCATGCGGGCAGGGTGCCGTCCGTTGTAACAATGGTCATTTCCAGCGTGCCGAGCTTGACACCCTCTGCCATTTCACGCTCGCTGCCGAGCTGGGAGTTCGGATAGATCTCAACGGTGATGCCACCGTTGGTCAGTTCCTCTACCTTTTCCTTGAAGAAGTTGGCAGCAATGGTAGACTGATGCTCCTCATTGCCAGTGGTACCGAGTTTGATCTTATAGGTGGCGGCAGGGGTATTCTGGCCGTCCGGTGCGGGGGTGTCCTTGCTCCCGCAGGCTGCAAGGGAGAGGACCATAGCAAGGGCAAGCAAAAGAGTAATCAGCTTTTTCATTTTCATCTTTCCTCCTCAGTAATAATGTGGATATTGTAATCCATCTTCAAACTGCGGTTAAGCGTTTCGTCGATCATTTCGCAGCGGAAATTCTCGCCGTACTGGAAGCCATTCAAAACGGGGACAGTACCGGAATAGATGACACAATGGGAAACATCTCCGATACGCTCCCGCAGTTCTTTAAGTAGGTGCTCGACAGGGAGAATGTCGGCAAGTGTGCCCTGCTGATAGGGAATCTCCTTGCCGTCCACCGTCTGGTAAGAGTTGAGCTTGATGGAATCCCAGTGATCCTTGAGGTCGCTGTACTTCCAAATATCGTGGCCAATGGGCTTGGGGCAGACCTGCTTGGCCTTAGGGACGCTGGCGCTTTCAAGCTTGCGGTCAGTATGATCGCTGCCGAGACCGATGTAGATATCATCGCCCTGCGTGATGATAATGTACTCCACCTCACCGCAGGTATTGCCGCCGACAAAATCAATGTCAGGATCCTGCGTGAGCAGCATATTGGACATCTGGAAGATCGTGGGGATCTTCTTGGGGGCGGGGACGCCAAGCTGTTCCTCCAGTTCCTTAATGTGCTCCATAGTCTTGGCAATGTTGCGTCCTGCATAACCGATGGCGAAAAGCTGGTTGTAAACAATCGTCGTTTCAGTTGCCTTGCCGTCAGCGTGCAGGGTGAAGGTGATTTTGCTGTCCAAGATAATATCCTCCTTTAAAATTACTTGCTGTTTCGCAAAAAATTCAGATCTGATAAAGCTCGCTACGGCGGTCGCGGTAAACGTTGATTGACGCGCGGATTCCTTCAATGACGGAGAAATCAAGGTCGCCGGTGAGGATCACTTCGCTGCCGCCGGCAGCGACAATCGGGTTCCCCCAAGGATCGAGAATGTGGGACGAGCCGCCGTATACGGTTTCGCCCGCTTTGCCGCAGGCGTTGCAGGCGACGACGAACATCTGGTTTTCAATCGCGCGGGCCGCCGTGAGGGTGTCCCAATGATACCTGCGCAGCGCAGGCCACTGGGCGGGAACGAAGAGAATATCCAGTCCGGTCAGTGCGAGGGTACGCACCAACTCAAGAAAACGGATATCGTAGCAGATAATGATGCCGCACTTCCTGCCATCAAGCTCAAACGTGGTCACATGGGTGCCGGCTTCATAGTAGTCGTGCTCGCCCATAGGGGTGAAGAGATGGGTCTTGTCATATTCGGCGATGCACGCGCCTTGACGGTCGAAGACATAGGCGGTGTTGTAGACCTTGCCATCCTTGACATTAGAAACGGAGCCGGCCACGATGTTGACATTCAGCTCGCGGGCGAGGGCAGAGCACATAGCCTTGACAGCGACGCCGTCCTGATCGCTCAACTCCCTGAGACCCTCCTTGGGGAAAAAACCAGTGTTCCATGTTTCGGGAAGAACGATCACATCAGGCTTGGAAGCTGCGGCTTCGCGGATCAGTTCCTCTGCGTGCCTGAAGTTATAGGCGGGATCGGCAAATTTCATGTCCATCTGAATTGCGCTGACTCTCATTAAGCATCTGCCTCCTTAAACATATATGCGTAATATTCATTCGCGAACATACAGCTTGATCTGTCTGAGATATGTTATATATAGCATATCTCGGACGATTTGTAAAGTATTTCTCAAGTCAAGACTGTATTTTAGCTTTTTTGACAAGAAATAAAATGCTAATTTGGAAAGTTTGACAAAAACAAAGCAAGCTTTGTCCGAAGAAAAACCTCTTGCAAAGAGAGAATAATTGTTATATATTATATGGTAATATATTAATGGAATGTATACGGTATAAACGGTGGAGAAAAGGCTGCGTGGCGCGGCTTTTGCTGTGCCGGAGATGCTGAACGATAAAGAAAAGGGGAAACTTTTTGTGGCCAGCAGCGAACCTATCGGACTTCTGAACGGCGGCGTGATCGCGCCCGTTACCATGAAACAGCAGGCATATGAGCTGATCAAGGATGCGATTCTCTACCGCCAGCTGAAGATTGGCACCACCTATTCTCAGGACGCGCTATGCAGCGAGCTGAATATCAGCCGCACACCGGTACGCGAGGCACTGCTGGAGCTGCAGCAGGAAGGGTATATCGCCTATATGCGTGGCAAGGGGATTCAGGTTATTCCAATCACGAAAAAGCGCGCACAGGACATTGTGGAGGCGCGTTATTATCTGGAGCTGAATGGCGCGCGGCTTGCGGCGCAGCGGCGGACAGCGGCACAGGTCAAGAAGCTCGAGCAGATGCTGCTTGAGCAGGAGAGCCGCTGCCATGATTGCGATGTGCGCGCCTCCTATCAGTTAGACCGGCAGTTTCATCACGAAATGTTTCTTGCGGCTGGGAACACATGGATGCAGGAGGAAATCGAAAAGCTGCGGGACAACTTCCTTCGCGTCGAAACACAATCTGCCTTTGATAGCCCTGAACAGGCGGAGCATGTGATTTTAGAGCACCGCGGCATACTGGAAGCGATTCGGGAAGGAAACGAAAAGGATGCTGTTAAAGCGATGCGCTATCATTTGGATTGCACGGCCAAACGAACGCTGAACCATATTATAGCAGAGCTGGACGAAGAGCTTTGATATATGCAAGCAAGATTATCTGCACAGAGCAATTGTCAAGGAAAGAAGGGCCGCCCCTACAATGTCATTAAGTTAAGGATTTTGTCCCGAAGCAAAAAGTACCCACCCCGTTTTGAACAGGGTAGGTACTTTTTTAATCATTACACAGTTTTTGAAGTCATGCCAAGTCGCGGTGCAGGAAGGTCACGATCTGCCCGCGAGTGCAGGTGTTGTCAGGAGCAAAGGTGGTTGCGCTGGTGCCAGCGGTAACGCCCTTCTTGACAGCCCACGCAACAGCCTGCGCATACTCCGCGCCCGCGTCCACATCGGTAAACGCGGCGGCTTCGGCGGCGGGCTTGCCCGCCAGTTTCCACAAATAGGTCACCGTGGCGGCGCGGGTAGCGGGGGTATCAGCGCTAAAATTGTCTGTCAGGCCCTTTTCCAGCGCCCAGTTGGCTGCGTCGGTGTAATACTGACCGGCGGGGACGGCGGCGTTATTGCCAGTGGGAGCGGGGGAACCGTTAGCCCGCCACAGGAAGGTCAAAATCTGCGCCGTGGTGCAGGTGTTGTTGGGAGAAAAAGTCGTGGCGGTAGTGCCAGCAGTGATACCCTTCTCCACCGCCCACTTTACTGCATCGGCATAGTATGCGTCAGCCTTCACGTCCGCGAACGAGGGGGCGGCGGGAGCAGTAGGCTGCGTGGGCGCGGTGGTCGCCGACTTTACGGCGGCGTTCTTCTCATCCAGCTTAAACAATGTAGTCGTACCATAACGATAAGTATATTCCGGATCATGGATTATGACACACAGAAGAAGCGGATCTTCCCACAAACCAGTATCAGAACCATCCCTGTCGATCCATGTGTTACCACGATTGAAGGGAAGACTGAATGTAACCGACTGACCGGCAGACAGTTCTACATACTTGAGACCAATATGCTCCGCAAAGACGCTCCCGTTCAAAAATTTGCCGCCGGTGACAAGACTATAACCAATATCCCACCTTGTATGGGTAGCACCGTAAACAAAAGGAGGATACTCTGCTGATCTGCAATCGCTGAATACTGAGAAGTAAATATAGATAATAGATCTGTCGCCCGCCTTCCCATTGTGGCGGACGGTGATTGTGCCGTTTTCGCTTCCGGCATGATAGCCTTTCACAGGATACGCCTCGACTGAATTATTGACAGTGTAATCATAATAATAATCCAACACCATCGGTGACTCCACAAAAAAGGCTTTTTCAGCGCCATCGGAAAAATCGTAAGAACCGCCGCCCTGATTCAGCGTGATCTGCACAGAAGCCAGCGCCTCGGCTCTGGTCGGAACCGCGCGCTCAACGGCAAAGGCCGGCACGGACAGGGCCGCGCAAAGAAGCAGCGCAAGAGAAAGACTAAAAAACTTTTTCATGCTTTGTACTCCATTTCATAAGTTTTCTGTTGTGCCTCTTCTCCCTCTCCTTTTCCTTTGGGCGTTCTTTCGCGGCACAACACATAAACCACAAAAAGTCAGCCCACATATTTCCGACGAACGACCCGCCGGACGGGGAAAGACCTCGTCCGTGGGCGTCGCCGGAAACATAAAAAACGGTGTTGAGCGTATAACTCAACACCGCTTGACTGAAATTCAATCCAAGCGAAACACAATGCCCCCATTTTTAACAGACTGTTCTTGAAAAACGCGCCATCTGTCAGTATAATGAGAGATACGGTGCAGTCGAAAGACTGTTGTGTTGAGTGCTATGACCACTCTTCATAGGGACATAGCGGGATTAGGCCCCCGCTATGTCCTGCCGCAATTTTATGTTTCCAAAATTATTCTACATCCACCATCGACAAAATGCAAGACCAAAAGCGGGCGTTTGCCCGCTTTTTTCCATCTTTCGCGGAACGATTTTTCCCACAGATTTTTGATACAGGCGCAGAGCTTGTTATGATTTTCGCTCGTATTTCCATTTTTGGCAATTTGAGTTCGATTTTTTAACCGTTTCGCAGACTGGTTGATATTTTTTACTTTCCTTAACTTAACGGTTTTTTCTCGGAAAATTTCTCGAAAAAATACCCACCGCAAAAATTTTGATACCGCCATTTTTACAGCATGACGCGGACAAGTTGAGATTTCACCAAAAAAATTTCTCTGCCTGTTGATTGAAAAAATGGCTGATTTCTGCTGTTTTTGCAGGACTTGTTGAATTTTTCGCATGACAATCGCTGTTGTGGCGGTTTTAGAGGTCTGTTAAGTTAAGACGGCATTTATTTTTCTGAAAATGCCTGTTTTGGCCCCCGAAAACAGGGGTTTCAAAAAATAAATGCGTTGAGGGGGCAGAGGTCGCTGACCCCCGCCCCTCTCTTTTTGTCATGCGGCTACGCGGTAGACAAATCCCGCGAAACCTTTTGTTTTCAGATTGCGCTCGTCCTGTCGGTTAGGGCGGATGGGGATGGTGTACCGCGCGATTTCTTTTAACAGCGTTTCGCCGTCCGCGTTCGGCGTTCGCAAATACTCCTTGCAGAGCATGACCGCGATCTTAAAGTTGACCTTGTAGGCGTAAACGCCGTTTTTCGGCTGACGGACAACGACTTCATTACAGACGCGGCTTGCGAAGTTAAACGCGGTCAGGCTGGCGTAAATTTCCTGTTCCGCGAACGCGTCCGATTTGCCATGCAGATTGACAAGACCCAGCGTGTACTTGAGGTCGCGGAACGATGTCTCAATGCCCCAGCGCAGGTGATACAGTTCCCGAATATCCGCAAGCGTAAAGGACGGGGGCAGAGAAGTGGCAACCGTTTCAAACTCGCCGTTGTCCAGCAAAAAGCGGCAGATGCGGAGTTTCATCGGATAGGGCGATGGAAAGTCCCAGCGTCCACGCCGCGTCTTGGAGCCTGCCTTGCTTTTCTTCGGCACTTGCAGATGGATATAGCCGCCTTTCTTGTCCTCATTGGTCTGCGTGGTAGTGATAGTAAAACCGATGTCGCAGTCCAGTTCGCACAAGGGCAGCTTCGCCACCTCTCGCATGGCGGAGCGGCTTTGCTTGACGCGAATGAGAAAATCTGTGTTCGGTTTTTCTAAACAATGGCCGATAAGATTGTAGCTTTCAAACCCTCTATCGGCTAT
>OIXG01000367.1_pt1 | contig 57559 bp, 49 predicted proteins | sample 1587731 | NCBI WGS metagenome assembly OIXG01 (sample SAMEA3888908, study PRJEB22519) | human gut metagenome | biome: human gut; feature: human-associated habitat; material: faeces | place: Denmark | collected 2010 | reverse complement strand
CGGGGGCTACGCCCCTGCGACCCCATTTTCAGAAAACACAAAGGTTTATCGACAGACTGAATGCTCGTCCGTTGAGGACGGGCATCGGTTATAAACGGGTTATTTTCTTCCTATAATCTTCAGGTAAATTCCCGAGGTTATTTTATAGGCGAAAATGTAGAACAGGGCAAATACGGCAAAGCATATCACGTTTGCGATAAGAAGAAGTGTGCTGTCGGCAAAGCCGAACATTTTAACAGCTTTAAGTATTATCGGAAAGGCGAATGTAAGGTGTATGCCTGCAAAGATAAGAGGAGCGAAGAACACGGTCAGCACCTGTGAGTTTATGCTCTTCTTTATTTCCTTTTCCGTCATTCCGACACTTCTCATCGTTGCAAAGCGTTCTCTGTCCTCGTAGCCCTCCGAAACCTGCTTATAGTAGATTATAAGCACGGTGGCAAAGATAAAGACAAGTCCTAAGAATATTCCGAGAAAGAGAAGTCCGCCGTAGGTCGCTATCATCACATCAAGGTTTTCGGTTCTGCTTTCGGCAAAGGGGAAGATATTCTCCATATTCCGTGAGCTTTTTGCCAGAATATCCGTGAGACTGTCGCACAGGGCTTGCTTGTCGGCGTTGCTTCCGTCAATGTCAAAGCCGAAATAATGCTTTAACCACGATGCGTTTTCGCCGTAAGCCTGACGGTTCAGCAGGAATATATCGTAAAGGGTGTTATTATCGGGGAGAATAACGAAAAATACGCTGTAAACCGTTTCGCCGTAGGAAATATTTTTTGGCATAGGAACTGTCCTTGACTTATATTTCTTGCCGTTTAATATTATTTCGCCGTCGGTGCTGTCGGAGCCTGCCGTCAGTATTTCGCCTTCGGAGAGCGTTTCGTTCCTGCCGCTCGTTTTGTTATAATCATCAAGCGTGATGAAGAAAAAGTCCTTTATTTCAGATTGGCTGACATCTGCAGAATCTGTCGCAGGGGCTAAGTGGACGGTATTATCTGAAAAATAACCGCCGACTTCAAGATAATCATACGAAAGAGCGTTTACAGGGTTATAATCATTGCTTTTCGCCGTATCAAGCGCTGTGCCGCACAGGTCGGAAATATTGCGTACCGTCTTATCTTCAAAGCTGTTGTAAGTGAGCGTTACCGAGATGTCACGGCTGCGGATAAACGTGCTTGTCTGTATCCCCGAAAAAAGACTTATCGTGGACGAAAGCATTACAAGCACCATAGTTGACAGTATGCAGATAGAAGCCAGTCCTGCGCCGTTTCTTTTCATACGGTATGTCATTCCGGAAACGGATACAAAGTGATTCGCTTTGTAGTAATATCTTTTGTTTTTCATAAGAAGTCGGCAAAGTGCGACAGAGCCGCTGACAAAGAGCATATAAGTGCCGATTATTACAAGAAGCACCGCAAGGAAGAAATTTCCGACAATTTCAATGCCCGCTTGTGTCGTGACGGCGATGTAATAAGCGATAGCAAGCAGTATCAAGCCGACTAAGGCAAATACGAAATTTGCCCGCGGCGGTTTTTCGCCCTGCTTTTCGCTGTGAAGCAGATTGATTGCGCTTAGTCTGCCTATGCGGACAAAGGCGCTCAGCAGAAGAATTATCGTAATTGCTGTGAATACTGCGGCGGTGATAGCTATTGCGCCTGCATCGACAGACAGATTGCCGACAGGTTCAATGCCGAGAAGTCTGAACATACACAGCTCAGCAAGACGTGACAGGAGTATCCCTGCGGCAAGTCCGCAAAGAAGCGATATAATAAGCGTGAAAAGGCTTTCGCAAAGGAGTATACGTGCAATGTTGCGTTTGTTCATTCCGAGAATATTGTATAAGCCGAACTCTTTGCCTCGGTTTTTGATAAGCACAAAGTAGCTGTAGAAAAGAAAAATCAAGGAGAAAATGCCGATTACGATTATTCCGAGCCAAAGACACCACTGCGCGTAAACGCCTCTGTTTGTGTTTGCAATGTTTTCGCTCCTTGCAAGGTATGCCGTGATGTACATCATCATCACCATTGCAACTAAGGTAAGGATATAAGGCAGATAAAGCCGTTTGTTTTTCTTCATGCCGTTCACGGCGAGCTTCGGGTAGAACAGTGTTTTCATCTGCGGTCACCGCCTGCCACAAGCACCGTCAGCGTATCGTTTATCTTTGCATAGAATTCTTCCGTTGCGGAAATGCCTTTATATATCTGGTGGTAAACCTCGCCGTCCTTTATGAAAAGCACCCGTGAGGCACTGCTTGCCGCCTTTACCGAATGTGTAACCATAAGGATAGTCTGACCGTCACGGTTTATTTCACCGAACAGATTGAGAAGCTCCTCCGACGCTTTTGAATCGAGTGCGCCTGTAGGCTCGTCCGCAAGCAGAATGTCGGGGTTTGTTATAAGCGCACGGGCGACAGCGGTACGTTGCTTCTGACCGCCTGATATTTCATAAGGGTATCTGTCGAGCAGGTCGCTTATACCGAGTTTTGCGGCAAGAGGGAGAAGCCTTGAGTTCATCTCATCGTAGCTTTTGCCCATAAGCACGAGCGGCAGAAAAATATTGTCACGCACGGAGAATGTATCGAGCAGGTTGAAGTCCTGAAACACAAATCCGAGATGCTCACGTCTGAAAAGTGCAGAGTCGCTGTCCTTTATCTTTGTTATGTCAACTCCGGACAGCATTACAACACCTGCGGTCGCCTTGTCAAGCGTTGCGAGGATGTTGAGCAGTGTAGTCTTGCCGGAGCCGCTTTCGCCCATAATAGCGATATATTCGCCCTTTGCGGCAGAGAAGCTGACGTTTCGCAGTGCGACATTCGGCTTTGCACCGAGCCGCTGTGTGTAGACCTTTTTAAGTCCCGTTACTTCAAGTAAATTCATATTGTACCTCCTTTAAGCTATGACAATATTATAGCTGAAATAACGGAAGAGTGCCATTTATCCGTCTTACGATAAGTGCGTCCGTCTTACATTTTTGTAATATTGCAATTACTCGTGTCTTATTTTGCTTTCCGTAAGATCAAGCATAAAGACAGAGCCTTTTCCAAGCTCGGACACGGCGGTAAGAGTAATGCCGAGCATATCGGCAATACAGCGGCAAAGATAAAGTCCTATACCGCTTGCCTTCATATCATATCTGCCGTTAAGTCCTGTGTAGCCGTTGTCGAAAATTCTCGGCAGGTCGGCAGGGTCTATTCCTATTCCCGTGTCGGCAATGCAGAGTATCTTTCTGTCGGTGTCGGGCTTCATATAAATTGATACCGAGCCTTTAGCGGTGTATTTTATCGCATTTGAGAGCAGCTGTTCAATAATGAATGACAGCCATTTTTCATCGGTGAGAACATCGGTATCAAGCTCCTTGTAATCAAGGCTCAGCTTCTTCCCGATAAACTGCGTGGAGAATTTACGAACCGATTTTTTTACTATATCATCAAGGCTGTAATGCTTTATCACAAGGTCGTTGCCGGAGCTTTCAAGCCGGACATAGCACAGTGCCATATCGACATACTGCTCGATCTTCATAAGTTCGTCTGACAGCCTGCGGTTACTTTCGCTGTCTTCTGACTGGAGCATAAGTCGCATTGCGGAGATAGGCGTTTTTATCTGATGTACCCACATAGTGTAATATTCGTTTGTCGCCTGCAGGCTGTTTGCGGATTTTTCCTTAAGGGAAATGCAGTAATCGCTGAGTGTATTTATCAGCCTGCCGTAATCCTTGTCATCTGCCGATACCGCTTTCGGAAGATTGTCGGCACTCACGGTTATCTCGTTTGCAAGACGGGTGAGGATATTATGCTTTCTGTACGCCTTTATAAAAGTGACCGCACCGATAGCCGTAACAGCGGCAAGCGACAGCAAAAGCGCATACAGCACAGGCTCTGAGGGGAGGTTATAAAGCGACAGCACCACAGCGAAAATTACAGCCGCAATAATAATGCAGACAAGCGTTATTATGCGGCTCCTGATAAAGTCAAGAAAGAATTTCATACTATCATATACCCCATTCCGACCTTGGTCGTGATGTAGTTTTCAAGTCCTATGTTTTCGAGCTTTTTGCGAAGCCTGCTGACATTTACCGTAAGGGTGTTCTCGTCAACAAAGCAATCGGTTTCCCATAATCTCTGCATAAGCGTATCACGGGAAATTATCCTGCCTGCGTTTTCCATAAGAGTGCGGAGTATGCGAAGCTCGTTCTTTGTAAGCTCTGCCTTTTTATCGCCGTTTGTTACGACCGCCGATGAAATATCAAGTATAACACTGCCGTGGGATATAAGGTCACTGTTGCCCGAAAAGGAGTAGGCACGGCGAAGCACTGCGTTTATCTTTGCGGTCAGCACCGAAAGATCAAACGGCTTTGCTATAAAATCATCTCCGCCCATATTCATAGCCATAACTACGTTCATATTATCGGAAGCGGAGGAGAGGAAGATGACCGGCACTTTTGACAGCTTTCTTATCTCGCTGCACCAGTAGTAGCCGTCATAGAACGGTAGCTTTATATCAAGAAGTACAAGCTGAGGGTCGAAAGCGGCAAACTCCGCAGTGATATTGTGAAAATCCTTTGCACACTCTACTTTATAATCCCAGCCCTCAAGGTGCTTTTTCAGCGTTTGGGCTATCGTGGGGTCGTCTTCAATGATGAAAATTCTGTACATAGTCAAATTTCTGCCATTCTTATAATAAGTTCGTTGAATCGCTTGGAAAACACGGGAGGAATGTTATGGGCGGCTTTGTCCCATATCTCGTATCTGCAATTTTTATTCATAGCGGCAAGTCCTTTTACGCTGTCGTGTACTTCTGTCTGTTCCTTTCTGCCTGCAAGGGCAATCATCGGGAAGTATGCGTTTTCAAAGCCGTTTATTGTTTCAAGCGTTATTCCGTTGTCAACGGAGCTTCTTACGGTTTCGATACGCACATTCTGCATCTGTGCAACAAATTCTTTTCTTTGCTCTTTGGGAAGTCCGTTCATAAATCCGATGAAACCGCATAATCGTTTGTTCTTGAATGACGCAAACTGCTTTTCGTTCATAGCCATGACCTTTGAGAGCATAGGCTCTTTCTTGATAAGCCACGGACTTACTATTATCGCAGAAGTAAAATACTGCGGATATTCCGCACACAGCTTAACGCTAAGCTGAGCGCCGAGCGAAAAGCCGACAAGCGTTACCTTTTTGCCGATGTCGGCTATGAAACTTGCAAGCTGTTTTACTGCTGTTTCGGTATCGAAAATCTCATCTGCGGCATCTCCGTAGCCCATGATATGCGGAATAATAAGATGATATTTTTCGGCAAGCGGATATTGCCTGCCGAAGCTGTGGACAAAGTTTGCCCCGTGCAGAAAGACGATCGTCTTATCGTTTTCTTTGCCGTATTCATAATAGTGCATACATTTCCCTCCGTGATTTTTCTTGTTGCTGTAATTATAGCACGGGTGAGGGGGATAGTCAAACAAAAAAGCCGTGCGGTTATGCACGGCTCGTGTTATATCAAATTATCCTATAACCTTCTTCGCAATATCTACCGTTTCCTTAGCGTCCTTTGCGTAGAAGTCTGCGCCTATCTTTTCGGCGTACTCGGGTGTTAGTACCGCACCGCCGACAACCACCTTGCAAGGAAGTCCGTTGTCACGGATAAGCTTTATGGTTTCTTCCATGGATTTGAGCGTAGTGGTCATAAGTGCGCTCAGTCCCACCAGCTTTACCTCGTGTTTTCTTGCGGCATCGACTACCGCCTGATATTCAACGTCCTTGCCGAGATCTATTACGGTGTAGCCGTAATTTTCAAGCAGTACCTTTACTATGTTCTTGCCTATGTCGTGCACATCGCCCTTTACTGTTGCAAGCACTATCTTGCCCTTGCTCACCGTTTCGGAATTGTTCTTTGCAAGGTGCGCCTTGATAACATCAAAACAGCTCTGTGCAACGCCCGCCGATAAAATCAGCTGAGGGAGGAATATCTTTCCCTGTTCAAACAGAGTACCTGTCTTGTCAAGGGCAGGGATAAGCCGCTCGTTTATTATTACCATCGGGTCGGTGTCGGTAAGCAACTGTTCGGTTATCTTCGCCGCATCCGCCTTAAGTCCGTTGTCGATGGCATATTCAAGCGTTACCTCGGAGGATTTCGGCTTTGCGACTGCCGTTGGGGTGTCACTGCCGTAAGCGGCGATGTATTCTACCGAGTTCACATCTATCGCCTTTAACAGCTTGAATGCTCTTACAGCGCCTGTCATAGACGCTACGTTGGGGTTTATAATCGGCAGATCAAGCCCGTTTTCAAGTGCCATCGTAAGAAAAATATGGTTTAAAAGCTCACGGTTTGGCAGACCGAATGATATATTCGATACGCCGAGTACCGTTCTCACTCCGAACCTTTCCTTTACCGCACGCACAGCCTTAAGCGTTTCGTTTACCGCAAGCTGTTCTGCGGACGCTGTAAGCGTAAGGCAGTCTATTGCTATATCCTCTTTCGGAATACCGATTTCCTCGCAACGTTTTATTATCTTTTCGGCAATGGCTACACGCTGTTCGGCTTTAGGCGGTATGCCGTCCTTGTCAAGCGTCAGACCTACTACTGCCGCACCGTATTTCTTTACGAGCGGAAGAACATTTTTAAGGCTCTCCTCCTCGCCGTTTACCGAGTTTACCATAGGCTTGCCGTTGTATACACGCAGTGCCGCTTCGAGTACCTCCGGAATGGTGCTGTCTATCTGGAGAGGTACGTTAGTAACGCCCTGAATGCTCTTGACAGCCTTTATCATCATCGCCTTTTCGTCAATGTCGGGAAGTCCTACGTTTACGTCAAGTATATCTGCTCCTGCGCCGACCTGCTCTATAGCCTGACCTAAGATATAGTCTATATCATCGTTTATAAGCGCCTGCTTGAACAGCTTTTTACCGGTAGGGTTGATACGCTCGCCGATTATCCTCGGCTGGCTTACCTCTACAACATTTGTACCGCTGCATATCGTGCAGACACGCTCTATCTTCTTAGGCTCGTACTTTCTGCCCTTTACCTTCCCTGCTGTACGGCGGATAAATTCGGGTGTTGTACCGCAGCAGCCGCCGATTATTCCTGCACCGAGATCAGCTATCTCAACGGCATAGTCGCTGAATTCTTCGGCATCTATAGAATATTCGCCTGTGGCAGGGTCGGGAAGACCTGCATTCGGCATTACGATAACGGGTATCTTCGACTTTTCGCAGAGCGTTTTGATTATAGGCATAAGTTCCTTCGGACCGAGAGAGCAGTTCACGCCGACGGCACTTACACCAAGTCCCTCGCACAGCAGTATTTCCGCTTCTGCGGGACAGCCTGTAAATGTACGTCCGTTTTCCTCGAAGGTCATACTGCATATTATCGGAAGGTCGCAGTTTTCCTTTGCGGCAAGTATAGCGGCTTTAAGCTCGTATAAGTCGGTCATCGTTTCAAACAGAACAACGTCCGCACCTGCCTTATAGCCTGCAACTATCTCCTCTTTGAATATGTCGTAAGCCTCTTCAAATTTAAGGCTTCCCGTAGGCTCAAGGAGCTGTCCTATAGGACCTATGTCAAGAGCGCAGAAAACGTCCTTACCGCTTTCCTTTATCGCTTCTTTACAGTTTATTATTCCTGCGGTGATAATTTCATCTACGCTTTTACCGCTGTGGCTTAGCTTGTAGGAATTTGCACCGAATGTATTTGCGGAAATTATATCCGCTCCTGCGTCTATATAATTGCGGTGTATTTCCTTGAGCAGATCCTTTGCGGTAAGGTTTAAAAGCTCGGGAGTTTCGCCCGTCTTAAGTCCCTTAGCCTGTAGCTGAGTACCCATAGCACCGTCGAAAATCAGCAGTCCTCTTTGTTCAAGTAATGTTTTAATTTCCACAGTGACCTCCGCTTTTTCTGAATTTGCATCTGTCCTTCATATTACAGCTTTCACAGCCTCTTGTACTTCTGTCAACTTCGCCCTCTGACAGCCCTATAAATGCCGTTACCGATTTTGTAGGCACCATCATATTGCTGTTCATTACGGTAAGACCTATTCTTTTCTGAGCCTGCAGAAGCGTCAGTAAATCAAACTGTATATCAAGGGGCAGATCGCCGTAGCCGGGAGAATATCTCCATGTACGGCTGTTCGAGTGTACTTTTTCGAATATCTCTGTTTCAGCCCTGTTGCAGACCTGCTCTATTGCCGCACCTGCAAGGCTGTCAACTATAACTGCGCTTGCCATATCGGATACCTGCAGATGCCTTAAAAGCACATCTACTCCTTGTCCGAGCGTGGCGCACATAAGCACTATCCTGTCGCAGTTCTTTAAATGAGCGGCGGCTGAATTGCCTTTAAGTATTATATTGCTGTCCGAAATTCTGACACCATCGTCCGTAAAACTTATCGGGTATACGGCATAGAGGTATTTCGGGCTTGCGGCTTTCAGCAGCTGTTTCTCGCAGGAATCGAGCATTGCGAGCATCTGCTCGTTATCCGTGCCGTCCTTACAGCCGAGATAACGCAGAGCCTCGTTTCTGTCTATCGGCTGAAGTATCATAACAGATCCTTAATCCCGTTGTAGATGCGTGATGCGACAGCGGGGTTATTCATAGCGTAAAGGTGTATGCCCTGCACATCGTTTGAAATAAGGTCTACTATCTGGTCGATGGCATAGGCTATTCCTGCACTCCTCAGTGCCTCGGGGTCGTTCTCATACTTCTGCATCATCTTTACGAATTTTGAGGGCAGACTTGCGCCGCAGAGCGTTACCATACGCTCAATCTGCTTTTTGTTTGTAACGGGCATAATTCCTGCGGCGATAGGCACGTCTATGCCTGCGGCTCTTGCACGCTTTTCAAAATCGTAATAGCAGGAATTGTCGAAGAAAAGCTGTGAAACAAGGTGAGAAGCGCCTGCGTCAACCTTTATCTTCAGGTTCTTTATATCTTCCTCGGCGCTTTCTGCGTCAACGTGGGTTTCGGGGTAGCACGCACCTGCAATATCGAAATTTCCCTTTGACGCTATATATGCCGTAAGGTCGCTTGCGTGGGGGAAATCGTTCTTCGGTTCTTCATCGGGCTTGTTGTCGCCTCTTAAGGCAAGAATGTTCTCTATTCCGTTTGCGGCGAAATCGTCAAGCATAAAATCAACATCGTCACGGGTGCTGTTTATGCAGGTAAGGTGCGCCATTGCTTCGATACCGTATTTTTCCTTTATATGCGACGCTATCTCGCAGGTGGAGCGGTTTGCACGGTTTCCGCCTGCGCCGTATGTCACGCTGATATATGCGGGATTTATTGCCGCAAGTCCCTCGATGGCATCATACACCGTTTCAATGGGGAAATTCTTGTTGGGAGGGAAAACCTCCAGCGAGAACACCGTCCTGCCGGGTGTGTATAAGTCTTTAATTTTCATCTTTTTGTTCCTTTATGTCACTCGTTGTCTTCTGCGAATGTTTATCTTACCGTACTGCCGTTGGGTGTATCTTTATCAAGGAATACGACCTGTACTTTTTCTCCTGCGTCACAGGCAAGGAGCATACCGTTGCTTTCTTCGCCGCAGAGCTTTGCGGGGGCAAGATTTGCAACGAATATAATTTTCTTTCCGATAAGCTCCTCGGGAGTGTAGTATTCGGCAATGCCCGATACTATCTGTCTGCCGCCTCTTGCATCGTCCACCTGAATTTTAAGCAGCTTCTTTGACTTCTTTATCTTTTCGCAGGCAGTAATCTCGCCTGTTCTGAGCTTGACCTTTGCAAAGTCATCTATAGAGATTATTCCTGCCTTGTCAAGATCCTCGTCCTCCTTGATTACGGTCTTGGGCTTCATAAGGCGTTCAAGTTCTGTAATCTCGCTCTTTATGTCGATTCTGGGGAAGAGAACTCTGCCCTTCTTTACCGTAACGTCTGTACGCAGAACGCCGAATGTGCCGAGCTTGTCGAAAGCGGTATCTTCTGCACCTGCGCCTATCTGCTCCCATACCTCAGGCATTGTTGCGGGCATAAAGGGGCTGAGCAGTGCAGAGCAGATACGAATAGTTTCAAGCAGGTTATAGAGTACGGTCGCAAGACGGGCGTTGTTGCTTTCGTCCTTTGCAAGTACCCACGGTGCTGTTTCGTCGATATACTTGTTGGCACGGGAGATTACCTTGAATATTTCCTCAAGCGCCTTTGAGTGCTGAGCCTGCTCGATAAGGGGAGTAACCGTATCGCACAGCGACTGAGCCATACCGATAAGCTGATTGTCAAGCTCGTCGGAAACTCTGTCTGTGGGCAGTGTTCCGCCGAAATACTTGTCAGCCATTGCTACTGTTCTTGAAACAAGGTTTCCGAGATCGTTTGCAAGGTCTGCGTTTATTCTTGTGAGCATAAGCTCATTTGTGAAGTTGCAGTCACTGCCATAGGGCATATCACGCAGTATCTGATAACGTACAGCGTCAACGCCGTAACGCTCGCAAAGCACAAACGGGTCTACAACGTTGCCCTTTGATTTGCTCATCTTGTCGCCGTTGAAATTTATCCAGCCGTGACCGTAAAGGTGCTTGGGCAGGGGCAGATCGAGCATCATAAGGATTATAGGCCATACGATAGAGTGGAAACGTACAATTTCCTTAGCGGTCATATGCATATCTGCGGGCCAGTATTTTTCAAAATCGTTGTACTTTTCGTTGCCGTAGCCGAGCGCACTGATATAGTTTGAAAGTGCGTCTACCCATACATAAACAACGTGCTTGCTGTCAAAATCAACGGGTATGCCCCATGTAAAGCTGGTTCTTGATACGCACAGATCCTCAAGACCGGGCTTTATGAAGTTGTTTACCATTTCGTTCACACGGCTCTTGGGCTGTAAATAGTCGGTTTCGGTAAGGAACTTTTCGATCTTGTCGGCAAAATCGGAAAGGCGGAGGAAGTATGCCTCCTCGTTTGCTTCTTTTACCTCACGTCCGCAGTCGGGGCACTTTCCGTCTACAAGCTGGCTCTCTGTCCAGAAGCTCTCGCACGGTGTGCAGTATTTGCCCTTGTAGGTGCCTTTATAGATGTAGCCCTTTTCGTACAGCTTTTTAAATATCTTCTGTACGGTTTCTATATGATAGTCGTCCGTTGTTCTGATGAAACGGTCATAGCTTATGTGCATTGTTTCCCAAAGACGCTTGAAGTTGGCTACTATCTCGTCAACGTATTCCTTGGGGGTAACACCCTTTTCGGCGGCTTTAAGCTCTATCTTCTGACCGTGCTCGTCCGTGCCTGTAAGGAACATTACGTCATAGCCCTGCATTCTCTTGAAGCGTGCTATCGTGTCACACGCAACCGTTGTGTAACAGTGACCTATGTGGGGATTACCGGAGGGGTAATATATCGGTGTGGTTAAATAATATGTCTTTTTCATTTTATTTTCTCCTTGTATATGATGTTAGGCTATAAAACCTTTTTGACAAAATTGGGGTTTGGGGCGTAGCCCCAAGGCGGGTCGCAGGGACGCCAGTCCCCGTTTTCTCCCCCTTTCCGAGGGAAAGGGGGTAAGGGGGATAGGGATAATAAATAGTAGTTTGTTTTAAAGACAAAGCTTTCTACAGTTTATATTTTTACATTCGTGCCAAACTGCACATTCGTGCATACACACCGTTCTTTGCGTTTTTAATTTTCAGGATCATAAGAATCAGTCCTTCCGAATGTAATTTATATGTTTATTATGGTACAGGTCATAAGTCCCTGTTGCCCATACATAAATTTTAGTATACCACTATTTAGCCGGTTTTGCAACATAACGAAAAAAAATCAAGTAATTTTTACATTTTGTCTAAAAAACCCTTGATTTTTTTCGGTTTTTCTATTAAAATATATTTGGTGTATTATTTTCGGCCGTTTTATGCCTTTTTCCGAGACTTTTCACAGGCTGATTCAAAGATACAATTATAAGAGTAATTTCCGCATACAAGGCAGTTATAGGGTTATAGCCTTCGGCGGACACAGGAGCAAACCATTTTTAAGATAAAAGAGGTAAGAAAATGTCAAACAGATTATTTCAGGGCGTAGTTCATCAGATGAGAGATACTATCGGTCGTGTTATCGGTGTTATTGATGAAAACAGTACGATAGTCGCTTGCAGTGAGCTTTCCAGGATAGGAACAAACAGCGACTTCTTTACAATTGAGCTTGGTGACTCACATGATGTGTTCATCCGTGACGGCTATACATACAAGCCCTTCGGCGTTCATGTAAAGCCCGATTATGCGGTATTCATCGAAGGTACGGACGATCAGGCGGCAAAGTATGCGTCTATCCTTGCTATCTCACTGTCAAGCATCAAGCAGTACTATGACGAGAAATATGACAGAAATAACTTTGTAAAGAATATTATCCTTGATAACGTTCTTCCCGGCGATATAACGCTCAAGGCAAGAGAACTTCACTTCAATGCGGATATAAGCCGTGTTGTATTCCTTATAAGTATCGTTTCCGCAAACGAGGTTTCGGCTTATGACGTAATACAGAACCTGTTCCCCGATAAGAATAAGGACTTCGTGTTCAATATCACAGAAACCGAAATCGTTCTTGTTAAGGAAATCAAGGCAGGCATAGACAACAAGGACCTCGAAAAGCTCGCACGTTCCATCTCGGATACGCTTTCGGGTGAGTTTTTCACAAAGGTAAACGTAGGTATCGGTACTCCCGTTACAGGCATAAAGGATCTTGCCCGTTCCTTCAAGGAAGCGCAGATAGCTATTGAGGTAGGTAAGGTGTTCGATACGGACAAGACTATCGTAAGCTACGATAACCTCGGTATCGCCCGTCTTATTTATCACCTGCCCACGACCCTGTGTGAAACATTCCTGAAGGAAGTTTTCAAGAAGGGCTCAATAGAGTCGCTTGACCACGAAACGTTATTCACGATACAGAGATTCTTCGAGAACAACCTCAACGTTTCCGAAACGTCAAGAAAGCTCTTTGTACACAGAAATACACTGGTTTACAGACTGGATAAGATAAAGAAACTCACAGGTCTTGATTTAAGAGAGTTCGATCACGCTATCATCTTCAAGATCGCTCTTATGGTCAAGAAATACCTTGCCGCAGATCCCGTCAAATTCTAAGCCGAGTACCTCGGCTCGTGATTCCGACCTATTGAAATGTTGCGTTTATGTGTAATACGGTGAAACGGTCGGGTGTAAACGGCGGTGCGAGGCACAAAGCAAGGCGGCAGTGCCGCAGACAGTTCCGACCTTTTGAAACGTTGCGTTTATGCGTAACACGGTGAAACGGTCGGGAATAAACGGCGGTGCGAGGCACAAAGCAAGGCGGCAGTGCCGCTGACTGTTCCGACCTTTTGAAAAGTTATTTGTATTCGTAACACGGTGAAACGGTCGGGAATAAACGGCGGTGCGAGGCACAAAGCAAGGCGGCAGTGCCGCAGACAATTCCGACCTATTGAAATGTTACATTTATGTGTAACACGGTGAAACGGTCGGGAACAAACGTTGGCAAAAGCGCTATGTTTAAAGTGCCGCAGACTGTTCCGACCTTTAGAAACGTTATTTGTATTCGTAACGCAGTTAAACGGTCGGGAAATAATGTCAAATTTAATAATACCGGACTATTCAGACAGATACTTGATTGTGCTTGTCTGAATATTTGGTGTAAGAGTGTCATTGCAAAGCTGCGGATTATCGGCAATATCGGCCGGATATGAGGAGAGAAAAGTTGAATTACTCCACCATACTTTTGATCGTTGAAAAATAAGTGTCTGAAAAGTATTGTGGGTGCAGAAGGGGATAGCGTTGTGATTCCCCCGGTTACGCCATAACCGGACTGCATCGCTGTGTGCCGTTATTGCACGGCAGGTATCAGGAAGGAATGGTAAAATGGTTGAATTAAAGAACGTTGACGTTCATTTCAAGGACGGAGGCGGAGTTGACGCTCTTAACGGTGTCAATCTCAGAATAGAGGACGGCGAATTTGTATTTATAGTCGGTGACAGCGGTGCCGGAAAATCGACATTGCTCAAACTGCTGACAAGAGAGATAGCGCCGACATCGGGCAGGGTATTCGTAAACGGATATAATCTTGCCAAGATAAAGAATAAGAAGATCCCGTATTTCAGACGTTCCATAGGAATGATATTTCAGGATTTCCGTCTGATACCGGATCTGAATGTTTATGACAATGTGGCTTTTGTACTGCGTGTTACAAACAAATCCAAAAAGACGATAAGACATAGGGTGCCTTATGTTCTGAATCTGGTCAAGCTGGCAGACAGGGCAAAATCCTACCCTGAGAAGCTGTCGGGCGGTGAAAAGCAGAGAGTTGCGATAGCAAGAGCCTTTGCGAGCGATCCTAAGCTTATCATAGCAGACGAGCCTACGGCAAACATCGACCCCGCTTTATCCTATGATATAGTAAAGCTACTCAAGGAGATAAACAAGTGCGGTACTACCGTAATAATGGTTACTCACGAGCATAGCCTTGTCGAATATTTCGGCGGAAGAATCGTCAGCCTGAAAAACGGCGAAGTTATTTTCGACGAATATGTGGAAGGTGAGGCGCAGGATGAATAATTTAAGCTACTTGATAAAGCAGGGCATAAGATCGGTATGGAAGAACCGTTTTATGTCATTTGCCAGCCTCTGCATTATGACTGTCAGCCTTATTCTGGTCGGAATGTCGGCTATAGTGATGCTTGATTGCGGAATAATACTCGACAATGTTTCGGACAAGAACGAGATAAGCGTTTATCTTAATGATGACGCAGATATAAAGCATATAGGCGAGGTGCTTAAAAGCAACACGCTGACAGAGAAGGTGGATTTCATTTCCGCCGAAGAAGGACTCAAGAAGATGATCGAGCAGTACAGCGAGCAGAAGGAGTTGTTTGAGAATCTTCCGTATAATCCCGTTCCGGCGACCTATATGGTAACTATAAACGACCTTGATAAGATAAGCACTGCCGTTCAGCAGTTCAAGGCGATAGACGGCGTTTACAAGGTGAATGCGCCCATGGATTTTGCCGGATTTATCAAGGACCTGAGAACGACGTTTACAATTATCGGAATAGTGCTTATAGTGGCACTCGGTACGGTAAGTGTTATAATAATCTCGAATACAACAAGGCTCAGCGTTTTCTCAAGACGCAAGGAAATAGCGATAATGAGAATAGTCGGAGCGACAAATTCCTTTATAAAGACACCGTTTTTTGTGGAGGGATTGTTCATCGGACTTCTTTCGGGACTGCTTTCGTGGTTTGTGACAAAACTCGTTTATGAGAATCTGTACAATCTGTTTACGCAGAACCTCGGAATGTGGAATGCGCTCGGAATGGGCGACATACTGCAGTTCTCGGAAATCGGCTGGTATGTACTGGCGGCTTGCTGCGGTGCGGGCGCACTGCTCGGAGCTATCGGTACGGTACTCAGCACAGGCAAATACCTTAAGGTATAACGGCGAAAGGATATAAGATGAAGCTGAAAAAAATTCTGCACTTTCTGACCTCATTCGTCACAATATTTGCATTGACATCGGGTATAATCATAACGTATGCTCCGGCAGGTGCGGAGGATCTTACTGTCGATGATATAAAGGACAGAATAGAGCAGATAAAACAGGACAACGCTCAAAGACGTGATGAAATTGACCGTATCGAAGGCGATATAACCGATAAGCAGGAAAACCTCGACAAAGCCGCCAATCTGCTGAACGAGCAGAAGGAACTTGTTGACTACTACTACAATCTTGTTTATTACAAAAATCAGGATATAAGCACTCTGCAGGGCAACATAGACACGCTCACAGACGAGATAGCGCAAAAGGACGAGGCTATAGCAAAAGCCGAGGCCGACATTGCCGAACTTGACAAGGAGAACAAGCAGAACCTTGAAAAGTTTGCGCAGATAGTACGAACAATGTACACGACCGGCTCTGCCGATATGTTCGGGGTACTGGCTGGCTCTGCCGATTTCTACGACCTTATGATAAGCAGTGAGGTCGTTGGAAAGATAAGCGAGCAGAACCTGCAGTTCATGAACGAACTTACCGCAGATATGAAGAAACTGGATTCGGACAAGAAGCTGCTTGAAACCGACAAGAAGGATCTTGAGGGCAAGAAGACCGAACTTGATACGCAAATGACAAAGCTGCTCAGTGAAAAGGAGGAGCTTGACGGTCTTGTAACGGATGCCGAGAGCGAAAAAAGCACATACGAGTCAGATTACAACAAGTATTCGGCGGCAGTAAGCGAGCTTGAGGATCAGAAGAGCAATCTGCAGTATCTGATAAACGTAAGCGAGGCTGATATTGAAGCGTATGAAGAACAGATAAAAGAAATCATAAAGCAGCAGACCAATCCCGACAAGGCATATCAGGAGGGCGAGTGGTACTGGCCTGTTCCGGGACGCTCGTACATATCCTGTAACTTTGGCTGGGATGCTGATTTCGGCAGATGGCATAAAGGCGTTGATATAGGCGATGGCGGTATTTACGGCGACAGCGTTCTTGCCTCAAAGGCGGGCACTGTAATAGTTGCAGAAACAAGCTACATACCCGGCTACAGCTACGGAATGTATGTCGTTGTCGATCACGGCGGCGGATATACCACGACCTACGCACATCTCAGTGATGTGTATGTATATGTCGGTCAGGAGGTAGCACAGGGCGAATCGCTCGGTGCTGTCGGCAGTACGGGATATTCGACAGGTCCTCATCTCCACTTCGAGATAAGACTTAACGGCGAACCCGAAAATCCGTTCAATTATGTTACTATGGCATAAACGGCATAAAGAAATTACAGACAAACGAACAAGGAAAGGGTGAATCCCGAATGAATAAAAAAGTATCGCTTGGTGTTATGATAAGTCTTATAGCCGTAGCGTGCGCTATTACATTTGTACTGACTATGACGGTATCGCTGAATATGTACAACTCAATGGTAGCGGGTATACAGGAACGGGAAACCATCAACGCAAAGATAAAGGAAATAGATACATTTGTCCGCAGTTCGTCGATATATAAGCCTAACGAAAACACTCTGATAACGGGTATCGCAAACGGCTATATCAGCGGAACGAGCGACAAATACGCAAAATATTACACGGCAGATGAGTATTACAAGCTGCAACAGCTACAAAGCGGCGTGATTATCGGAACGGGAATCGAAACCGTTGTAAATGGCGATTATCTTGAGGTCACGAACGTTTATGAAGGCTCATCGGCTGAGGTCGAAGAAATAACCAAGGGTTGTACTATAACGGCGGTCGGCGGAAAGAGCATACTTGAGATAGGTGCCGAGCAGGCGCAGGCTCAGCTTGACGGCGAGGAGGGCACGAAGCTCTCGGTTACTTACAGCACCCCCGACGGTGTTGAAAAGACGGTAACTCTTGTAAGACAGAGCATAAAGTTGACATCTGTAAAGGGTACGCTTATAGACGGTTACGCCTATATCAAGATATACACCTTCAACGAAACCACAGACGAACGTTTCATACAGCTTATAGACGAGTATGAGGCACAGTCGGTTCTCGGATATGTATTTGATGTGAGAGATGTGTCCGACGGTATCACAGAACCTGTGAGGGCAATGCTGAACCGTGTGCTTCCGAAGGCACAGATAGCAATTCAGGTCGACGCAAACGGCAGGGATACGAGCTTTATAGAAACAGACGGAAATCAGTTTGTAAGTAAACCCGTAACGGTGCTTACAAACGGAAACACCGCCTGCCTTGCAGAGATATTTGCAATAGGTCTGCGTGACTTCGCAAAGGCGTCTGTAGTCGGATCGTCAACAGCGGGAAAGTCACAGCTTCAGACAACGCAAAGCTTCAAGGACGGAAGTGCGGTTTCGATTTCTACCGCAAATATAGTGCCTGTCGAATCCGATGATTTTGAAAATGTAGGAATAAAGCCCGACTACACAGTCGATATTACCGCACAGCAGGCAGAGCAGATAAAGTTTGCAGACAAGAAAAGCGACGTACAGCTTCAGAAGGCACTTGAGATAGTGGCTACAGAATAAGGATATTAATGGCGGAAAACTCCGCCCGCATCATATAAAAATAATTATGGAGGTCATTTACAATGGCAACACAGACAACTTTAACATCGCAAGGTCTTAAGGATCTCGAAGAAAGACTAGAACACTTAAAATCGGTCACAAGAAAAGAAATAGCTGAAAAAATCAAGGTAGCTCTTTCATTCGGTGACTTATCCGAGAACTCGGAGTACGATGAAGCTAAAAACGAACAGGGTATCGTTGAGGCCGAAATTGCAGAGATTGAAGCTACTCTCAAAAACGCAAAGGTAGTTGACGAGGACGAGCTTTCTACAGAGCACGTTAACATCGGTAACACGGTAGTTATCGAGGATGAGAGCGGAAAGAAAATCAAGTTCTTCTTAGTAGGTTCAAAGGAAGTTGATATGAAGGCTATGAAGATTTCCGACGAGTCACCTATCGGCAAGGCGTGCATTGGCAGGAAACTCGGTGAGGAAGTATCGGTTGAAGCTCCCGCAGGAGTAAAGAAGTACAAGATAGTAGAAATAGACAAGTAAACTGAGAGGAAACAAAAAATAATGGAAAACAACAACGCAGAGCAGGTTGAGCTTACCGAAGAAGAACTTCTGGCACAGCTTGACGAACAGCACCGCATAAGAATAGAAAAGCTGAACGATTTAAAGGCAAACGGCAAGAATCCTTATGAAATCACAAAGTTTGATTTCACTCACAAGGCTCAGCAGATAAGAGATAACTTTGAGGAGCTTGAAGAAAAGGATGTAATGATTGCCGGCCGTATCACAAGCTGGCGTGATATGGGCAAGGCCAACTTTATTGATATTCGTGACGACAGCGGAAGAATGCAGGTTTATGTCCGCATTGACGATATAGGCGAGGATAACTTCAAGGAATTCAAGAAGTGGGATCTCGGTGATATTGTAGGCGTGAGCGGTTTTGTATTCAAGACAAGACGAGGAGAGATAAGCGTACACGCAAAGTCGATAAAGCTCCTTTCAAAGTCGCTTTTGCCCCTGCCTGAAAAGTGGCACGGACTGAAGGATAAGGAAGAGCGTTACAGAAAGCGTTATCTTGACCTTATCGCAAACCCCGAAATCAAGGATACCTTTGTCAAGCGTTCAATGATACTGCGTGAGATACGCAGCTTCCTTGACAGCAAGGGTTATCTTGAGGTTGATACACCCGTACTGCATACACTTGAGATCGGTGCGGCTGCAAGACCCTTCGTAACACACCACAACGCTCTTGACATTGATATGTATCTGCGTATCGAAACGGAGCTTTACTTAAAGCGTCTTATCGTAGGCGGATTTGACAGGGTATATGAAGTAGGCCGTATCTTCAGAAACGAGGGTATGGATGCAACTCACAACCCCGAATTTACATCTATCGAAATGTATCAGGCATACACAGACTACTACGGTATGATGGACTTAATAGAAGAAATGTACCGTACAGTAGCGCTCAAGGTATGCGGCACGGATACAGTTCCTTATCAGGGTAATGAAATCGAAATCGGCAAGCCCTGGAAGCGTATGACTATGAAGGAAGCCGTAAAGGAATACACAGGTCTTGACTATGACAGCTGGACAAGTGATGCCGACGCAGTGGCTCAGGCTAAGACAAAGCACGCAGAGATTGCCGACACAGCCACAAAGGGCGAAGTGCTTATTGAGCTGTTCGAGGAATTTGTAGAGGAAAAGCTGATTCAGCCTACTATCATCTATGATTATCCTGTAGAAAATTCGCCTCTTGCAAAGAGAAAGCCCACCGACCCCGCATTCACAGAGCGTTTTGAATACTTCATAAATGCGTGCGAATTCGGCAACGCATTCTCAGAGCTTAACGACCCCATCGACCAGCGTGAGCGTTTCACAAAGCAGGTTATGGAGAAGAGAAAGCAGGGCGCAAACGCTCAGATAGACGAGGACTTCTTAACAGCCCTCGAATATGGCTTACCCCCAACAGGCGGTCTTGGTATGGGCCTTGACAGATTTGTAATGCTGCTTACAGACAGTGCAAGCATAAGAGATGTACTGCTGTTCCCGACAATGAAACCCTTGAATGGTGTAAAGGACGAAATTGGTGTAAACAAAACCGAGTCCGAAGCGCCGAAAGCCGAGCCGGAAAAGATTGATTTCTCCAAAGTAGAGATCGAGCCTTTGTTCAAGGATTTCGTGGATTTTGAGACTTTCTCCAAGTCTGATTTCCGGGCAGTCAAGGTACTTGCCTGCGAAGCAGTACCGAAGTCCAAGAAACTGCTCAAATTCACGCTGGACGATGGAACAGGCGCAGAACGCACGATTTTAAGCGGTATTCACTCCTATTACGAGCCGGAGGAACTGGTCGGAAAGACCTGTATCGCTATTACCAATCTGCCGCCAAGACCGATGATGGGTATCGACTCCTGCGGTATGCTGATCAGTGCGGTACACCACGAGGAAGGCGAAGAAAAGCTTCATCTTCTGATGGTAGATGACCACATTCCGGCGGGCGCAAAGCTCTACTAAAACGAGATGTACTTCATTTTCCGAAAACCTCGGATTTTACACAAATACACCAATTTTACACCAATCGGTGCTAAAATCGGTGCAGCGACAAAAAAATCGCATAATTTTGATTTCACACCGCCCCTGAGAAGTTATAGCTTCTCAGGGGCTTCTGTATTTTCTCATAGTTTTTACTCGCCTCGTCGCAAACTATACCAATCTACGCTTTCCAAATATAATGAAGCTAATCGCAGAGGAAGGAGAGGATTGAGTATGAGCAATATTTTATCAGAGGTACACCCTGAGCTTGTTGCGGAATGGTCGGAGAGGAATTTGCCGCTTACGCCGGATAAGATTACATACGGCTCAAACAAAGTCGTTTGGTGGAAAGGCGCTTGCGGTCACGAATGGCAGACGAGTGTTAAAGCTCGTTCAAACGGCGAAAACTGCCCAATCTGCTCAGGCGCAAGAGTGATAGAGGGTATCAATGATTTGGCAACGCTGAAGCCGGAACTGGCGGATGAATGGTCGAGTAAGAATGATCCGCTAAAGCCGACAATGGTAACAATAGGCTCCCATAAGAAAGTGGTTTGGCAGGATAAATATGGTCACGAATGGACAGCAACGGTTAAGAGCAGGGCGTTAAACGGTACAGGCTGTCCGTATTGCTCCCATAATAAAATCTTAGTAGGATTTAATGACCTTGCCTCACAGCGCCCTCAAATCGCTTCTGAATGGTCTGAGAGAAATTACCCGCTAAAGCCTGATATGGTTACGGTCTTTGCAAATCGGAAGGTATGGTGGCGGTGCAGCAAAGGTCACGAATGGAATACTCTCATTTCCACTCGTTCAGGCGGAAGCGGGTGTCCTTATTGCAGCGGTCAACTTCTGCTGAAAGGATTTAATGATTTTGCTACGACACATCCTCAGCTTGCACAGGAATGGTCGGATCGGAATCTGCCCCTTACTCCTGATATGATAAATGAAAAGTCCCGCAGAAATGTCTGGTGGAAGTGCAGAGAGTGCGGGTATGAATGGCAGTCCGTTGTCTATGCCCGTGTAAAAGGAACGGTATGCCCTGTCTGTGCGGATCGGGCGGTTATGGCAGGGTATAATGATTTAGCAACGACGGACGCACATCTTCTTTCGGAATGGGACTACGAAAAGAACAAAAATATTTCCCCAAACAAAATATCAAGGCACTCAATGCAGAGCGTGTGGTGGAAATGTTCACTCGGACACTCGTGGAAGGCAAAAATTTCAGAAAGAGCGATTGAAGGAAAAGGCTGTAAGGTGTGTGAAAAAGACTATCTGACGGTTTTTCCGAAGCTGGCAGTTATGTATTATGCAGCGAAGAAGCGCATAAAGGTACAGACGGATACGGATAAGATTATCGGCATACCGCTTGAAATCTATTTGCCTGAAGAAAAAGCAGCGATTGAAACGGTTAGTCGGACAGAGAATGTAGAAACCTTGAAAGCATATCTGTGCCGGAAGCGGGAGATCAAACTGATTAAAATCCCCTATACATTAGGAAACAGCGAAATAGACTTCGCTATGAAAATCAAAAAAGCGTTTCGCAGCTTACATATTTTCATAACCTCGAATGAAGATGAGGATACAGCGTTTATCCGGCAGAGGTTTTTTGAATGGAGAAAAGGACAGAAAAAATAAAGGAGGCGGTTTGATGAAAGACAGGCAATTTCATATCTATCTTGATGACGAGGAGTACGGACAGGTTTTGCAGGCGTTAATCGCCCTTAAAAATAATCTGATAGCGCAAGGCAGATATACAGACGCAGTAGATGATGTCCTTATCAAATTTACAAAAGCACGAAAGAAAAAAATTACCGTCCAATACATCTAAATAAAACTGTAGTTATGCCGCTTGTTTCTTTACGGAGAAGCAGGCGGCTTTTTTGCGTTTTTAGGGCAATTTTCAAGGTCAAAAAAATTTTTTTCAAATTTTTTTCGGAAAAGGGGCGATTTTGGGTGTGCATTTTGACCCCCTTTGTCCAAATGAGTGAAGGGGTTATTTTCCCGATAGGGATTTCCCCCTTCAAAGTACCTTGAAAATTGAATAGTCAGGCGCTAAGGACATTAGTTCTGATGAATAGCCCGAAGGTGGGTACGCCGAGACTTTCCCATTGTATTTATGGAGAATGAGCGAGAATCCCCGACCTGAAATTCAGCTTGCTACTGAAACGGCAATGACAGTCAGAATGATAATGATACTTCTCTACGGAGCTGGCGGAGTACCCGGCAGAGGTGAGATTCCTATGATACGGTTTCGCAAACTGTAACCTTAGCGCTTCCCGTACAAAGCAAATCGCTTTCCGCAGGGGGCGTTGAGAACAAATACTGCGGTCTTTACATAGCCGCCTCTTATTGAGGCAGGCTGTGAAATCTATGAAAGGAGGTAAAGCCGGAGATGTCAAACTGCAAGACGATTGCGATATGCAATCAAAAAGGCGGTGTGGGCAAGACCACGACTACGGTCAATTTAGGCGTCGGACTTGCTATGCAAGGGAAAAAGGTGCTTCTGATTGACGCTGATCCGCAGGGCGATTTAACGACCTGCCTCGGCTGGAGGGATACCGACAGTCTTTCCGTAACGCTGACAGAGAAGCTTCAGGCAATCATATCGGAACAGGAGCAAAATCCTTTTGACGGTATTCTGCAACATAAAGAGAAAGTAGACCTTGTACCGTCCAATCTCAGTCTATCGTCATTGGAAATGACGCTTGTAACGGCGATGAGCCGAGAAAGCGTCCTGAAGAATTATCTGAGCCTTGTAAAAGACAAGTACGATTATGTCCTTATTGACTGTATGCCGAGCTTGGGCATGATTACCTTTAACGCTCTAACGGCGGCGGACAGCGTGATTATCCCCGTTCAGGCGCAGTATCTTCCCGCTAAGGGAATGACGCAGCTTTTGGGGACGATTGCGAAAGTGAGGAAACACACAAACGCCGATTTGAAAATCGACGGTATTCTTCTGACGCTTGTGGACGGAAGGACAAATCTTGCGAAAAGCACAGTGGAAGCGCTCAGGGAGAATTTCGGCAGCCATATCAGGATATATCGATCAATGATTCCGGCAGCCGTAAAAGCCGCAGAGGTATCTTCTAAAGGGACAAGTATCTACACCTATGAGCCGAACAGTCCGGTGTCTAAGGCTTACGCCAGTTTCACAAAGGAGGTGTTAGCCGATGGCAGGCAGAAAGAGCGACTTCACGCTGCCCACGAACACGCTCGATGAGCTGTTTTCCTCTCAGGAGGAAAGGGACGAAGCGAAGCTGTCAAAAATCAGGGATATTCCGCTTGAGGAAATCGACGATTTCCCCGACCACCCGTTTCAGGTGCGGGAAGATGAGGATATGTTTCAGCTTGTGGAAAGTATCAAAGAGCGTGGCGTGATTACTCCCGCTACCGTAAGGCAGAAGGAGGACGGAAGATACGAGCTTATCTCAGGACACAGGCGAAAAAGGGCTTGCGAGCTTGCCGGATTTGAAACGCTCAGATGTGAGGTGGTAGACCTTGACCGTGATGAAGCGACGATTTTAATGGTCGAAAGCAACTTCCAGCGGTCGCAGATACTTCCCTCGGAGAAAGCCCACGCATATAAAATGCGGCTTGACGCTATGAAAAGACAGGCAGGCAGACCGAGAAAAGAAAATTTAGTCCCAGTGGGACAAAATTATTCAAGGGAAGAACTTGCGTCTCAAAGTGGCGAGAGTCAAACGCAAATCCAGCGTTATGTACGCCTTACAAACCTTGTTCCTGAACTGCTTGAATTTGTGGACGAGGGCAGGATTAAAATGCGCCCCGCCGTTGAGCTGTCCTATCTGAACGAGGATTGTCAGAGGGATTTGGTAGACGAAATCGACTTAAACGACTGTACCCCGTCCCACGATCAGGCAATTCGTATGCGGAAGTTTTTTGAAGAAGGCAAGCTGACTGCGGAGGCGATCTCTGCGATTATGAGTGAGGAAAAGCCGAATCAGCGTGAGAAGATTGTTTTGCGTGGGGACAGGGTGCGAAGCCTGATCCCGAAAAATATCCCCATCAATCAAACGGAGGAGTATGTCTGCAAGGCGCTGGAGCATTACAACAAATTTCTGCGTAACCGTGCCGAGCGTGACAGCAGGTAAGGCGGAGTGCGTTTTTCTTCTTCCCCTTCCTCACACTCCAACCCCTGAAACTACCTGACTATCCGAAAGAATAAATCTATCTCTCCTGATTACAGCTATCTCACCTAACTCAATCTATCTCAGGAAAACGCACCATTCCAAAGCACAGGAGGTATGCCCTATGATGTAAGATTAGCTTTTGTTTCACACCTTTGCCTGAAACGCTGTTTCGCATTACAATGGCGGCAGAAAAGGAGTGAAGCGCAATGAAAACAACAAAGATTGCTTTTTTAACGGCTCTTTTGCTGGTCGTGCTTGCAGGCTGCAACAATGCCCCGCCGAATGAAGATAAGCCGCAGCCGTTTTCTTTTTCGGAGAGTGTTCAAAGCACCTCTGAAACCGAAACGCCTGCGGGAAAGGAAAGCAAGGAGGTTGAAACAACGCCTGAAGCCGTGCAGGAATCAGAGCCGGAAAAGCAGGAAGAAACAACGGAAACGGATACGGTCAGTACCGAACAGCCTCAGACTGCTTCTGAAAGCGGGCAGGCGGCACAGCCCGCCGAACAGCCCGATAAAGCGGACAAGACCGAACATTCCGTATCCACACCGCAGCCGGATATTCCACAAGAAAGCGAAACGCCTGCGCCGCCTGAAACGGAAGAAACATCGAGCGAAACTAAAACTGACTTTGACATTGACTACTGGATTTCCTTTGCAAAAGGCTACGCTCAGAGCGTGGGACTTCCGTTAGACAGCGAGGCGGTTTACTGTTGGGATAATCCGATCCGTGCCGGAGCGCACTGCAAATATCTTGAAAGAGATATTCGCAGCCGCTTGGATCGGTACAAGGTTGACGAAGAAATCACAGCCGTATGGATTTGGGCGGAGGAAGTCTCCGACGGAATCTACGACATCTATATCGGCTATGCTTAAATTTAATATTCCATTTTGAGGACGCACCGAAAAAACGGTGCGTTTTTTCATTTCAAGGAGGATTTCAGATGAAAATTAAGAAACCAAAGCGCATTATGTCGCTGTTTCTTGCGGCGCTGATGTGCGTGACTTCCCTTGTGGGAATGGGTACGACTGCCTATGCCGCAGAGGAAACGGACGATGTGTACCTTATCTCGTTCCCCCGTGACGGGGACTCGAATTATAACGCCGAATGGGGACACGGCAGCCATACTTTTATGAACGGCTGGAAAACAGGCACTTCCCGTTATACAACCGTCCGTGCGATGGGATCATATACGGGAAATATCTGCTACTGCATTGAGATCGGCGTCCCGCAGCAGACCGGAGACAGCTATACCAAAAAGGGCGAGGATTTTTGGGACAACTACCCTTCGTCCTATAACAGCACCATTTCTCCTGACGATATTAAGCTGTTTATCGGTCGTATCTTCCAGTACGGCTATACGGGAACAATCTCAACCTCGTGGCGTTCTCAGAACGAGGGCGGCGATAAGCTGGCTCACGCAGTCGCTACACAGCTTCTCATTTGGGAAACCGTGATCGGCGAGCGTGATGAAAACTTCAACAAGGTCAGCACAGGCGGAAAGGACGCTGTTTTGGATCAGATCAGCCGCAGCCACCCGCTTTATGACAAGATTATGAGCTACTACAATTCAATGGCGGCAAGTGTGCAGAAGCATTCCAAGCTGCCGAGCTTCCTTTCCAAAACGCCGGGGAGCGCACAGGAAATCGAGCTTGAATGGGATGGCTCTAAGTACACGGTTACGCTGACGGACAGCAACAATGTCCTTTCGGGATATAAGTTTTCGTCCAATGATTCGGGCGTTCAGTTCTCCGTAAGCGGAAACAAGCTGACGATCACTGCCGAGAAAGCGCCGAGCGCCGGGCTGACGATTACCGCAGAGAAAACGGCGCAGAGAAAAGGCGTTATCACTTGGACTGACGGTATCTATGGACCGGACGGCGGTGTGCAGGATACCGTAACCTACGCACAGACGATCAACGATCCGGTCAAGGGCTTTCTCAAGCTGAAAGTGTCCTACGGCTCGGCGAAGATTGTGAAAACCAGTGAGGACGGAAAAGTGGACGGTATTTCCTTCCGTATTCAGGGCAACGGCATAGATAAAACCGTAAAGACAGAAAACGGCGGTCAGATTCAGGTCGATAACCTAATGCCCGGAGTATATACCGTAACCGAGCAGGAATATGACCGCTACGAGCCGCAGGAGTCCCGCAGAGTAACCGTAGTTGCGGGGCAGGTTGCGACTGTCAATTTCAACAATACGCTGAAGCGTGGAGATATTGAGGTTATCAAATCCTCGGAGGATAATTTCAATGAGGGCGTGACCTTCCACCTTTACGGCACTTCGCTCTCCGGCATTGCCGTGGACGAGTATGCGGTTACGGATAAAAACGGTGTGGCGACCTTTGAAGATGTGCTGATTAGCGGCACAACGCCGTACACCATCGAGGAAGTGGATACAGCTATTCGCTATGTCGTTCCCGCAGATCAGACCGCACCCGTCAAGTGGAATGAGGTCACTACCCGCAATTTCACAAATATCCTGAAGAAGTTTACCGTTACCGTGACCAAGAGCGACGCTGAGACGGGAACGGCTCAGGGGAATGCCTCACTTGCAGGTGCAAAATACGGGATTTTCAAAGGCGACCAGCTCATTGACGAATACTATACCGATGAAAACGGTCAGTTCGTCACGCAAGAATATATCTGCGGCTCGGATTGGACGATCAAGGAACTGGAGCCGAGCGAAGGCTATTTGCTTGATCCGACCGTCCACAAGGTCGGTGCAGAGCCGGAGCTTTATACCATTGAGCATAACCTGACCGCAAATGATGTAAACGAACAGGTCATTAAGGGCAATATCGCCATTATCAAACATACGGACGATGGCGAAACACAGATTGAAACGCCCGAAGAAGGCGCAGTTTTTGAAGTGTATCTAAAGTCCGCAGGCTCTTTTGCAAACGCAAAGGAATCCGAGCGTGATACGCTCATTTGTGATGAAAACGGCTTTGCACAGACAAAGGATATGCCTTACGGTATTTATACCGTTCATCAGGTATCCGGTTGGGAAGGCAGAGAGCTGATGGACGATTTTGATGTGTTCATCGCAAAGGACGCTCAGACCTACCGCTATCTCATCAACAATGCGAATTTTGAAAGCTATATCCAAGTAGTCAAGGTAGACGCAGAAACGGGCAAGACCATTCCCTATGCGGGTGCAGGATTCCAGATTTATGATTCGTCCGGCAATCTCATCACGATGGAGTTTACCTATCCTACCCCGACAACCGTTGACACTTTCTATACCGACGCTAACGGCTCGCTCGTAACGCCGGAAAAGCTGCCATACGGTCAGGGATACTCTATCGTTGAGGTACAGAGTCCTTATGGATATGTCCTTGATTCCACACCCGTCTATTTTGATGTCACGGAAGAAAATTCTTCTGAGGAAAGCGGGGTAACAGTGATAAAAGTTGAAAAGACCAATATGCCGCAGAAAGGCACGATCAGCATTGAAAAGACGGGCGAGGTATTCTCCGGCGTTTCGGTAAGCGGCGGGACAGATGAAAACGGGCAGGAGCTTCCCGTTATCTATCAGCCGGTTTATGAAACACAGGGACTGCCGGATACCGTTTATGAAATCCGTGCCGCCGAAGATGTGGTAACGCCTGACGGAACTCTCCGATACAGCAAGGGCGAGCTGGTCGATACGGTTACGACCGATGAAACCGGCTTTGCAAAAAGCAAGGAACTCTATCTCGGAAAATATGAGGTAAAAGAGGTCAAGGCAGGCTATGGAATGGTGCTGAGCAGTGAAGTCCATACCGTAGAACTCATTTACGCCGGACAGGATGTAGCCGTGACCGAAGCGGCGACTTCCTTTGTCAATGAACGGCAGAAGGTTGAGGTCAGCCTTGAAAAAGCGCTAGAGACAAACGAGCTGTTCGGTATCGGCAATAACGGAGAAATCAAAAATATCAGCTTCGGCTTGTTCGCCGATGAGGAGCTTGTGTCCACAAGCGGCACTTCCATTCCGAAAGACGGTCTGCTTGAAATCATCACGCTTGATGAAAACGGCAGAGCGACCGTAGGGACTGACCTACCTTTGGGCAGCTATTATGTAAAAGAGCTTGCGACGGACGAGCATTATCAGCTCAGCGGCGAAAAATATCCCGTTGTATTTGAGTATGCGGGACAGGAAGCCGCAACGGTTGTGATTGCCGTAAATGACGGAGAGCCGATGGAAAACAAGCTGATTTATGGCTCGGTGTCCGGCAAAAAGGTGGACGAGAACGGCGAGGGACTCGGCGGTGCGCTCATTGGTCTGTTTAAGAGCGATGATGTGGAATTTACCGAAGAAAATGCCCTGATGACCGTCGTATCCGGCGACGATGGCAGCTTCTCCTTTGAGAATGTGCCTTACGGAAGCTGGTATATCCGTGAGATCAAGCAGCCGACCGGATTCGTGCTTGACGAAACGGTCTATGATGTGAACATCTCAGAGAATGAGCAGGTCGTTGAGATTGAAATCGTCAATAAGCTGGTGCGTGGCAACATCGCTCTTACGAAGGTGGACGCTGAATATACCGATACGAAGCTGACGGGCGCTGTGTTTGAGGTCTATAAGGACTCCAACGATAACGGCGAGCTGGACAGCGAGGACGAGCTGATCGGCACACTGACCGAAAAGGAAATCGGGCAGTATGAAATGAACGATCTGCTCTATGGGCGCTACTTCATTTTGGAATCAGCAAGCCCGGATTCGTATATCCGTGACGAGGGTGTGTACGAGGTATTCATCGACACGGACGGTAAGACCTATCAGGTGGAAAACACGGAGGGCAAAGGCTTCGCAAACGAGCCTATGCGTGGAAACCTGAAAATCGTAAAAACATCGTCTGACGGAAAGGTGGAAGGCTTCGCTTTCCGCATTACCGGAGCAAACGGCTATGATGTTACCCTTGAAACAGACGAAAACGGCGAGATTTTCCTTGAAGGACTGCGGATCGGCGAGTACAAGATTTCCGAAGTGAACAATTCGGCTTCCGCTATGTATATCCTGCCTGCCGACAAGGAGGCTGCGGTACAGACAGGCTCTACCACGGTCGTTGAAATGCACAACGAGCTGAGAGATACGCCGAAAACCGGAGATGACAGCAAGCTCGGTCTTTGGCTTGTCCTTGCGGGTGTGTCGGCAGCCGGCATAGCAGCCTGCGGTATTCTCGGATTTAAGAAAAAGAAGAAAAAGGAGGGTAACTGATGGAACTGAAAGCGATCATCGGAATTGCTTTGGTCGTCTTTATCGTAGGCGGCTTTATCTTTTTGCAGATCCGTAACAGAAAGAAAAAGTAAGAACTTCTGCGGGGGCGGGGCTTAAAAACTCCGCCCCTTCTTCTATTTTGGGAGGCTTATAATGAGAAACCTGAAAACGATTGAAAACCGAGTGCTTGCGGTGTTAAAGGAACACCCCGAAGCACGAAATGACGATATGAAGCTGTACCTGCTTATCAGCAAGGCGTGTATCTATGATACCCACGGTATCAGCCATTTCAGCTTTGAAGATGTGATGAGCAATTACAAGGCTTACGGTATCCCCTGCTTTGAGAGTATCCGAAGGACAAGGCAGAAGATTCAGGCGAAATATCCTGAACTCGGCTGTTCTCCCGAAGTACGCAGGGCAAGGCACAAAATGCAGCGTGTCTATTCCGACTACGCTAAAAGCTAAGATGGGAGGTAAAAGAAAATGGCAGCTAAGAAAAGCACAAACACCGCTTTGCAGCAGAAAGTAAAGGTGCTGGCGAAGCTCTATGATTCCGGCTGTAAAACCGAAAAGGATTTGAAGGCGCTGAGCCTGCAAAGTATTTTGAAAATCCCCGATATATCCGTTTCCGATATGACGGTTATTACAGAGCTTCAGGAGCAGATCGCAAAAAACAGGCTCTTTTCCTATTTGGGAGGTGCGGATGATGAGCAAAAGTCAGAACAGAACGGTGGATAAGCATATTATCTGGAGCGATATGAATCTCAACCCTGATGATTGGCGTGACAGCTATAAGGATTTCCTTGAAATCAATGAAATCGACGGGAATCCGAATGACGAACACGGGCTGTACGAATATATGGTTGAAACCAATGGCGAGTATCTTTCCGATGAACGGGAAAATCTTAATGTCCAGCTTGCTCAGCCGATTATTGTCATCGGCGACATCGGCAGATGGAACGGCAGAGTGATGGGATACAAGATGATTGATTCCGGCAATATTAAAGATTGCCTTTATTCTGATACGGATATGACCGAGTGGTATGTAGATCGGTACGGCGACCTTCGTGCCGACGCTGTTCATCACGACGGGACAAATCACTATCTGTACCGTGTGTTTAAGGATACTGCCTCGCCGGAACAGATTGAACGCTTACAGGAAAAAATCTATTACGGCAAAGCGACAAGGGCAGATATAACAAGGGTAACAAAACGGCTCGGAGATGAAATAGCCGCAGTTTACGGCTTTCATATACCGAAACAAAGAACAGCAATGGAGCAAGCGAGGTGAGAAAATGAAAATCCGACCGCTTCATACGGACGAACAAAAATACACTTACAGGCAAAGTACGCAGATCGAGGGACAGACCGGAAGTATCGGTTATCTGCGTGGCGATTTCGGCGCAGGCGGCAAAGAGTTCTTTTCCTCTTGGTTTGATCACAGGCGGGATTTGAAAACAGATGAGTTCAAAAGCGCTCTGGACGAGGTTATCAACGCCCTGCGTTCCGAAGAATACGGACTGTTAAAGAGCCGCACGGCTATGGCGCAGTATGCGGGGAAATATCCCGTCAGCGCCTTTCAGGGCAACTATACGACCGAGTACGGTTTCCGTGCCGATACCGAAAAACACAGCTTCTTGATACGGTGTAATCCTGCCCGTGGGGACTACAATTTTTACTGCTACTGCTATGTGCGGGAATGGCTTGACCGCCATATGGAAAAGGCGAGCCGTGGAATCCGCTTTATCACGCCGGATTACAAAGAAAAATTCAAAATCCCCGATGGAGATAAAATCAGGATCACTTTAAGCGACGGGGAACAGCTTGACCGCACCTGCCGATATATTGACGACTATCATTTAGAGGTTGGCAGCAACCTCTACCATATCTGCGAGTTTGCCGAGCGGATGGAGCAAAACGGCAATACCGTGATTCCGCTCCGTTCTTCTCTGCCGGAGCAGTGCTATGTGTTCGTGCAGACGGAAAACTGCGTCGGCATTGTCAAAAAGGGCGAAAGCGGATTTTACCGCACGGATATTCAGGGCGGCAAGCCCAGTGAAACAAACGCCCTTGTGAATGAGATGAACAAAAAGCTCGGCTTGTCAAAAGGTCAGGCAGAGGCGATGAAGGCAGGTTCAATGTTTGGTTGGGATACCCCTGCCGCCGATCCGAAAAGCTATGATAAAAACGGTATCCCCGTAAGACCGAAACAGAAAGACTATGAAAGATAGGAGGTGCATAACCGATGGCACGAAAGTACGACCTGATTTCCGAGCTGTACCGCCGTACCGCACACGCTGTTGTGTCCGATGTTCAGAACTGGCAAGCCTTTTTGCGCTGCACCTGCCGGAACTATCGTCTGCGCTTTGACGAGCAGCTTCTCATCTACGCCCAAAGACCGGACGCAACGGCAGTGCTGGAGATCGAGCGCTGGAACGACAAATTCGGGCGTTGGGTAAACCGTGGCGCAAAGGGTATCGCCGTATTTGAGGACGCCGACCGGAGCAGGCAGCGCTTAACCCATTACTTCGATATTTCCGATACCCACGCAAGCCGCTACTCCCGCCCCGTCCCGATTTGGGAGATGAAGCCGGAATATACGGACGATGTGATCGAATCCCTTGAAAACACCTTCGGCGAGCTGGAAAACAGGGAAAGCCTTGCGGACGCTGTGCTGAGCGCCGCTAAAAACGCCGTGGAGGATAATATCCCCGACTATTTGGGCGATCTGATGTATGCCGCAGATGACAGCTTCCTCTACGGTCTTTCGGAGGATATGATTACCGCTATGTATAAGAAGGCGGTAACAAACAGCGTGGCATATATGATGATGACAAGGCTTGGGATAGATACCGAGCCGTTTTTTGAAGCGGAGGATTTCTCTGTCATTACAAATTTCAATACGCCGGAAGCCTTAAACGCCCTCGGTATTGCGTCAAGCGATATTGCGGAGATGGGGCTTGGGGAAATCTCCCGTACCGTCCTTGCCCTTGAAAGGCAAAATCGCATCATTGCGGACAGAGAGAAACCGGAATACAATAAGGCTGAAAATAAAAGCGAAAGGAGCTTTGAAAATGAACGAGCTGACATACACAATGCAGGGCGATTACAATCTTCCCGACTTGACAATGCCCAAGCAGCCGGAAGTGACTTTGGGCAGGTACGCTCAGATGAGACGGAAATTTCTCAGGGAACACCACAAAATCCGGTACTACAATCTTCTAACGAGCTGCACCCTGACACAGCATTTGGCGGAAACAGAGCAGACAGCGATGAAGCTGGAAGAAACCCTGATGAAGCAAATGGCGGCGCAGGAGGGCTTGACCGAGAGCCTGAAAGCGGCGGATATGATGAAGTGGGTACAGGGAATGAACAATCTGAGGAACAGAGTACAGGAGATCGTGAAAGCGGAGGTCATCTTCGCTTAGATTATTACGACCGAAGCAACGAGGACAAGAGCTTGCCGTTTTTCGGTGGGGACGATACCATTCGTGAAATCCTCGGTACAACGCCCCACCTGAAAGCCTCGAAAGAGGAAATTCGTGCTTTCTATGAAAGCAATCCCGATAACGCCGCCCGTACCGAATATATCAAGGGTATTTTCAATAACGATTATACCGAACTGATTTTGAGCGACGGGCGGCGAGCCGGGTACAAAACTTGGCAGAATGTGCTTCAGCTTTGGGAGGGCAGTTATCTGTCCCGTACAAAGCAGAGTTTCTATGATTGGGGCGTGATCGCACAGCACTTTGAAGCAATGCGGCTGTTCGGCGAATTGCAGGATACGATGAAGCCGTTACCGTCCCTAGACGGGCAACTGAACTTTTTGGATATGCAGGCAGAGGAAAAGACCTCTGCTTTTTCTTTTTCACAGGAGATTATCGACGCCGTTCTTACCCGTGGGAGCGGCGTGTCTGAGGGAAAATTCCGTATCTATGAGCAGTTTGAAAAAAGTCTGTCCCCAAAGGAAAATACCGATTTCTTAAAGGACGAATACGGTTGGGGCGGCGCTTATCCCGTTATTGTCGGCGCAGGCATTGACGAGCAGCACGACGGGAAAGGCATTTTGATCTCAAAAGGCATTGGGGACGATAAGCCGCATATCCGGCTGAATTGGACTCAGGTTGAGAAGCGGATAAAGGAATTGATACGGCTTGACCGCTATCTCAATCCAAAGGAAAAAGAGATTTATCCGCAGTGGCTTGAAAAGCAGGAGGAACGCCGAGCGGAACTTGCCGAAGAACAGAGAAACCGTGAAATCCTCTCCTCTGCTCCGCCCAAGCAGGAATCGGCGCAGGCGGCTGAAAGCGAGCCGCAGCAGGAAGCGCAGTATGCCTATCATCTCGGCGATACGGTATATATCGGCGCTGACGAGTATGAAATCCTTGCCTTTGATGATAAGCGTGTCGTTCTTCACGATATGCAGTATCCGCTGTTTCAAAAGGAATTGGAGAGAGCAGAGTTTGACCGCAGGGTGCGGGAAAACCCGATGAACGACCACCTGAAGGTAACGAATCAGGCGGCGGTTGCAGAGCAGCAGCCTCGTTTCAATTCTATCGAGTTTGAAAAGCTCATTCCCCACCGTATGCGTTTCAAGGAAACCGATTTGGTAAACGGCAATGAGATGTATTGGGTAACGCAGGAGATTTTTACTGCCGGGGATTTAAGGAAGTTCCAGCAGGCTGTTCAGAGCTACGACGGGGATATTAAAAAATTCTATGTTACACCCCGTGATCTAAGCCCGTCCTACTCTTTTGAGGAGGATATGGAAAACAAGGTTTTGGCAGTTGTCACGCCCGATACTATCCTGCAAGACGATTATATTCAGGCTGTCCGAAGCGAAGGACTCGGCGATTACCTTCAGCCGGAGGAAAAAGCTGATCCGGCTGAATCGCCTGCCTTTGACATTGGTATGGGGTATCTCGGCAACGGTCTTACCGTCTGGAACAGAGCAGTTGAGGAAAGCGGCGATTACCAAACGATTGCCCATATCAACGATGAGGGCGAAATCCGCTACTATGTGGACGGACTGCCCGAAAATGTAGTGGCAAGGATTGAGCAGGCGGCGGCACGGGAACAGCAAAAATCGTTATTCTCTGCCGCTTATAAAGTCGGCGACAGAGTGTATTTGGACGGAAAGCCTTTTGAAATCACACGGGTAGATGACTGGAATGTAGAGCTGATGGATCGCTCTGTGCAAAATCCGCAGCCCCGTTTGGAGCACAAAGATAGCTTTATGCGCCTTGTTCAGCAGAACGAGCGCAGCAGCTTTACGGACGCTTATCGTGCGTACAACGAAATCAAGAGTGCTAATCCCGACAGCCTTGTGCTGTATCAGATGGGCGATTTCTTTGAAGCCTACGGTGCGGACGCACAGACTGTAAGCGAAGCGTTGGAGCTGAATCTTGCTTCCCGTTCTATCGGCGGCAATCAGCGAACACAGATGTGCGGCTTTCCGGCAAACCGCTTGGAAACCTATGTCAATATGCTTCTTGACCGTGGCTTTGATGTGGCTGTTTCTTCCCTTGAAAACGGAGAGCGCAGCACCCGAAACATCGTATCGACCAATAAGGAAGATCCGGTGCAGTCGCAGCCGGTCGGCAGAATCGACTATCTGCATACGGACGGGACGGTGCGGGAAAGCGTTGAATACACCAGCCCCTATCAGTTTGAAAAGGATATAAAGGAAGAAAATTACTACGGTGTTCCTTTTACCGTCGTTTTCTATAAGGATAAAGACGGGAACACTATACCGCAGGATTTTATCAGCAGCCTTGATCCGCAACCGAAAGGCGTAGAAATCATTGATTCGCCCTATCTTGCAAACGACAGGGCGGCAGAAAATACGCTCCCGCCCGACGAGAGATTTTTCGTCATTGAAACCGATGATGGTTATGCCATTTGGGACGATTTGACGGAAGCGATCTATATCGACGATGAGGGCGTCAGCGAGGAGTTTAAGAGCGAGTGGCAGGCAAACGACTACTTGGAACAGGTCAAGAAATCTGTTTCCGAACTGGATACGGCAAAAGCGCTCATAGATGAGTATTGCCGTGAGGAGTTTGAGCGTGACGAGGGTGCGGATTACACAGACCTTTCCAATGTGGAGCTTGCTTATACGACAACCGAAGATGATAAGCACGAAATTCAGGCGAGAGTTAATCTTGTGGATTACCGGCTTGAAACCCTTGTAGACGGAAAAGTTGTCAGGAGCGAACAGTTTTCTTCTCTTGAAGATATGATCGAAAGGAGTTTGCAGAGCCTTTCCTTTAACGATCTTGTGTATCTGTCTGACGAGGAAATTGAAATAGCAGAACAAAATTCTGTCGAACAGCCTGAGCAGAAAGCAGCCGAGCCATTCACGCCTGCTTTCAGCCAGCCGAAGCGCTCACGGGTACAGACCTTTGATCTGCACCCTGAAATCCCGTTGTCCGAACGGCACACCTTTGACCTTGCTTCCCACGAAGTGCCAGAGGCAGGCAAAAAAGAACGCTTCGGCTGGAATATGGAGGCAATCAGGGTGCTGAAGGAATGTGAGTTTGATAATCGTTTTGCAACGCCCGAAGAACAGGAAATCCTTTCGCAATATGTCGGTTGGGGCGGTATCCCCGAAGCCTTCGATGAAAATAATCCCTCTTGGGCGGACGAGTTTATCGAACTTTACACCGCCCTTTCTCCTGATGAGTATGAAAGCGCAAGAGCAAGCACTCTGACCGCCTTCTATACCCCGCCCGTTGTCATTTCCTCAATCTACAAGGCAATGGAGCAGATGGGCTTTCGGGAGGGCAATATCTTAGAGCCTTCCTGCGGAATCGGCAACTTTATCGGTATGCTGCCCCAGTCTATGCAGGACAGCAAAATCTACGGCGTTGAGATTGATAAGATTTCAGCGGGGATTGCACAGCAGCTTTATCAGAAAACCTCGATAGCGGCGCAGCCGTTTGAGGAAGCAAATATCCCCGACAGCTTTTTTGACGCTGTGATCGGGAATGTGCCTTTCGGCGATATTCGAGTGAATGACAGGAGGTATAACAAGCATAATTTTTTAATCCACGACTACTTTTTTGCGAAGTCCTTAGACAAGCTTAGACCGGGCGGCGTAATGGCGCTTATCACAAGCAAAGGCACGATGGATAAGGAAAATCCAGCCGTGCGGAAGTATATCGCACAGCGAGCAGACCTGCTCGGCGCTATTCGATTGCCGAACAACACCTTTAAGGGAAACGCCGGAACGGAGGTTGTTTCGGATATTCTGATCCTGCAAAAACGGGATAGGCTCATTGACCTTGAGCCTGAATGGGTACACCTGAACACCGATGAAAACGGCGTGAAGATGAACGCCTACTTTGTCGCTCATCCCGAAATGGTACTTGGCGAATGGAAAACCGTGTCCGGCAGATTCGGCGAAGAAGATACCGTTGTCCCTTATGAAAATGCCGACCTTGCCGAGCTTTTGGACGAAGCCATTTCCAATATCCACGCAGAGATTACAGATTACGAAGTGGACGAGGAACTGACCGAAGAAGATAACTCCATTCCCGCCGATCCCGAAGTCCGCAACTTTTCCTATACGGTTGTGGACGATAAAATCTATTACCGTGAAAATTCCCGAATGACTCCGGTGGAATGTTCGGCAACGGCTGAAAACCGGATCAAGGGTATGATTGCCATAAGGGACAGTGTTCGCAGCCTGATTGAAATGCAGACCGCAGGCTTCTCTGATGATGAAGTTGAAAAAGAACAGCAGAAGCTAAATGCGCTTTACGATACTTTTTCCAAGAAGTACGGGCTGATCAATTCCCGTGCGAATGTGTCCGCATTTTCTCAAGACAGTTCCTTTGCACTGCTCTCCGCACTGGAGGTGCTTGATGAGAACGGGGAGCTGGAGCGCAAGGCGGATATGTTCACGAAGCGGACGATCAAGCCACACACTCCTGTTACCTCGGTTGATACCGCCAGCGAAGCGCTTGCCGTATCTATGGGCGAAAAAGCCTGTGTGGATATGGAATATATGTGTTCCCTTACGGGCAAGACCGAGCAGGAAATCTATGGGGAATTAAAGGGCGTCATCTTCCTAAACCCGATGTACGGTTACGGAAACAGCACCGAGCGAAAGTACCTGATGGCGGACGAATACCTTTCCGGCAATGTGCGGGAAAAGCTCGCTTGGGCAAAAAAATCCGCAGAAGTCTACCCCGAAGATTACAACATCAATGTGGAAGCTCTGGAAAAGGTACAGCCGAAAGACCTGACTGCCAGCGAGATTTTCGTACAACTCGGTACAACTTGGCTGCCGGAAGAAATCGCACAGCAGTTTATGTATGAGTTTTTGGATACGCCCGTTTATGCGAGATGGAATATTAAAGTCCATTACTCAAAGCTGACGGGCGAATGGAATGTGGAGGGAAAATCCTATGACCGTGGAAACCTGAAAGCCTACAACACCTACGGCACGAAGCGTGTCAATGCCTACAAAATTATTGAAGATACGCTCAATATGAAAGATGTGCGTGTCTTTGACTATATGGAAGATGATGAGGGCAAAAAGAGGGCTATCCTCAATAAAAAAGAAACCGCTATCGCCCAGTCAAAGCAGGAGCTTATTAAGCAGGGCTTTCAGGATTGGGTATGGCGTGATCCCGCAAGACGGGAAAAGCTGGTACGGCTGTATAACGACAAGTTCAACAGTATCCGCCCCCGTGAGTATGACGGAAGCCATATCACTTTCAGTGGTATGAATCCTGAAATTGAGCTTCGGGAACATCAGAAAAATGCGGTCGCCCATATCCTATACGGCGGGAATACCGTATTGGCACACGCCGTGGGCGCAGGCAAGACCTTTGAAATGACTGCCGCTGCTATGGAATCCAAGCGGCTCGGACTTTGCAATAAGTCCCTCTTTGTCGTGCCGAATCATTTGACGGAGCAGTGGGCGGCGGAGTTCTTGCAGCTCTATCCGGCGGCGAATATCTTGGTCGCTACGAAGAAAGACTTTGAGATGAAAAACCGAAAACGCTTCTGCGGTCGCATTGCGACGGGAGACTACGACGCCGTGATTATCGGGCATTCGCAGTTTGAAAAAATCCCGATTTCGATTGAACGGCAGAGGGCTGTTTTACAGCAGCAGCTTGACGATATTATCGAAGGGATTGCGGATATAAAGCGAAACCGTGGCGACCGTTTTTCGGTCAAGCAGCTTGAAAAGACGAAAAAATCCCTGCAAACGAAACTGGAAAAGCTGAATGATCAATCAAGAAAGGATGATGTCGTAACCTTTGAAGAACTCGGTATAGACAGGCTTTTCATAGATGAAAGTCATTATTACAAGAATCTGTATCTTTACACCAAAATGAGGAATGTGGGCGGTATCGCTCAGACGGAAGCGCAGAAATCTTCCGACCTTTTTATGAAATGCCGTTACCTTGATGAGATTACCGGAGGGCGTGGCGTTGTGTTTGCGACGGGTACGCCGATCTCAAACAGTATGGTAGAGCTGTATACGATCCAGCGGTATTTGCAGTACCGGACGCTGCAAGAACACGATTTGCAGCACTTTGACGCTTGGGCGTCGATGTTCGGCGAGACGGTCACGGCAGTCGAACTTACGCCCGAAGGAACAGGATACAGAGCGAAAACACGCTTTGCGAAATTCAATAATCTGCCCGAACTGATGGCGATGTTCAAGCAGGTGGCGGACATCAAAACGGCGGATATGCTCGACCTTCCCGTACCGGAAGTGGAGTATCACAACATCGCCGTGAAGCCATCGCAGGTGCAGAAGGAAATGGTCGCCTCTCTCGGCGAACGAGCCGAAAAGATAAGGGGCGGCAATGTGGATTCCAGCGTGGATAATATGCTGAAGGTTACAAACGACGGGAGAAAGCTCGCCCTTGACCAGCGAATGATGAATCCAATGCTGCCCGATGAAGAAGGCAGTAAAGTCAACGCCTGCGTGAACGAGGTGTTCCGTATATGGGAGGAAAACAGCGATAAAAAACTGACGCAGCTTCTTTTTTGCGACCTCTCCACTCCAAAGGGTGCAGGCGAGTTTTCCGTCTACACGGATATACGACAGAAGCTGATCGAGCGTGGTATTCCCGAATCGGAAATCAAGTTTATCCACGAGGCGGATACCGAAACGAAGAAGCAGGAGCTGTTCAAAAAGGTACGCCGTGGCGAAGTACGAATCCTGATGGGCAGTACACAGAAAATGGGCGCAGGGACGAATGTGCAGAACAAGATCATTGCTTCCCACGACCTTGACTGCCCGTGGCGACCTGCCGATCTGGAGCAGCGAGCTGGGCGGACGGTGCGGCAGGGCAACGAAAACCCGAAGGTCGGTCTGTACCGATATGTTACGGAAGGCACTTTTGACGCATACTGCTGGCAGCTCGTTGAGGGCAAGCAGAAGTTCGCAAGTCAGATTATGACAAGCAAATCTCCCGTGCGTTCCTGTGAAGATGTGGACGCTACTGCTCTTTCTTATGCGGAGATCAAAATGCTTGCGGCGGACAATCCGCACATCAAGGAGAAAATGGATTTGGATATTCAGGTGCAGAAGCTGCGCCTTTTGAAGTCCAACTATCTCTCCGAAAAATATGAGCTGGAGGACAAGATCATCAAATACTACCCGACAACAATCGCTCGGACGAAAGAGACGATTGCGGGGCTGGAAAAAGACATATCGCTTGCAAAAGAACACCCGAAGCCTCTGGACGATACCTTTGTAGGGATTGAGGTTAAGGGTGTTTCTTATTCCGAAAAAGCGGAAGGCGGACAGAAAATCATTGACGCCTGCAAGGAAATGACTTCGCCTGATCCCATCCCTCTCGGCAAGTACAGAGGCTTTGATTTGGAGCTTTCCTTTGATACCTTTGAGAAAGCCTATCAGGTAAAAATCAAGGGCAGCCTTTCCCGTTCCGTCTCTTTAGGCACGGACGCTATCGGCAACATTACCCGAATCGACAATGCCATTGAGAAAATCCCTGAACGGCTGGAGGCAAAAAGCAGGGAGCTTTCAACCCTCGAACAGCAATTCGTTACTGCGAAAGCAGAGGTGGAAAAACCGTTTGACAAGGAAGAAGAACTGACCGAAAAGACAAATCGGCTCAATGTCCTTAACGGCTTGCTCAATGTAGACAAGCGGGAAAATGAACTGGTGGACGGTGCGCCGGACGAGGGCGACAGCGTACCCGTTTCAAAGGAAAGAGCTTATGAGCGATAACCTTCTTAGCGGTATGGGAGAAGTCTCATACCGCTTTTACATAGTAAGTTCTCTGAACTGCTGTGTCAGTAAAAATAGAACTGTGGCTTCCTTGTGCGGGCAATGATTTGTCTTTATAATATGAGACATCATATAAAGAAAAGAGGTAAAACCCGATGGAAGAAAACTGTTCTATCAAACTGTTTGAAAGCGATCTTGAAAGTATGCTGTCTCAGGTAATCGCTAAAGCCCGTTCCCGTGATGAGAAATTGAAGGCTGCAAAGGAAAAGGCGGCAAAGATTAAACATCAAAACGAGAAACTCAATGCTGTCTTGGATTTGGAAAAGCCATCTGCTCTTACCGAAGAAGAATGCGAACTTTTAATCCAGTACCTGCTTGCAGAAAACAATGTTGTATTGGAAGAATACCGCATTTGTTATATGCGGGGGCTGATGGACGGAATGGAAATCAAAAAAACAGTAGAATAAAACTTACATAGCCGCTTGGTTTTACAAAAATCAGGCGGCTATATCTATCACGGCAAGGTGGAAAAAGACATAGTGCTGTGATATAATAAAGTGGCTCTTTGAGAGTCAATGTCAAGAAAACTGAGGTTATTTTCCTATGAAAAATATTTTGATTCACGGCTTGGGACAAAACAGTAAGGATTGGGATACCATTAAAAATGAGTTGGAAACGAGGGGAATTTCCTCTGTCGCTCCTGATTTATTTGACCTTGCAAAAGGCAGGAAATTAGACTATCCCACAGTATATCAGGCATTCAGCGAGCTGTGCGAGTCTTACCAAGACAAACTAAATCTTTGCGGGCTTTCCCTCGGCGGTCTGCTTGCGCTCAATTATGCTATCCAGTATCCGAAAAAAATAAACTCTCTTGTTTTGATCGGAACGCCGTTTGAGATACCGAAAGGACTGCTGAAATTTCAAAATATTGTATTTAGATTTATGCCCAAAGCCGTATTTCAGAATATGGGCGTAAGCAAAAAAGATTTTATTCGTTTGAGCAAATCAATGGTTGATCTCATTTATGGATTCGGCGACAGTGCTTGATTGTCCCGCCCTTATTCTTTGCGGCGCAAAGGATAAAACGAATATGGAGAGTGCTAAGCGGTTTCACGAAGCAATGAAAAACAGCAAGCTGGTCATTGTGGAAGCTTCCGGTCACGAAGTAAACAAAGATAATCCGAATGAGTTAGTTCGTGTTTTGCAAGACTTTTGGGCAGACAGGTAGAGATGAGGTTTTTAATAATGAATGAGAGAGAAAGAATTATCCGGTTATGGTTTGATATGTGGCTGAAACAACAGGATTTGGGCATAGATGATATTTTTACAGAAGATGTGGTTTATACGGAAAGCTGGAGTCCAAAATATCAGGATCGCAAAACTGTTAAGCACTGGTTTAATGAGTGGAATACACGGGGAAAAGTCCTTATTTGGGACATTAAGCAGTTTTTCCATAAAGGTAATCAGACTATCGTGGAATGGTACTTCAAAAATGAAATGAACGCTGGAAGCATAGAAGAATTTGACGGCATTTCACTTGTAGAGTGGACGGATGATAACAAAATTAAGTCTTTAAAAGAATTTGGCTGCAACCGTAATAACTATAATCCGTATCAATATAGCGATCAACCTCGATTTAGAGATGAAAAGGCAAATTGGTTTTGATATGTTGATTATCGTGGTAGATTTCCGTCACGAATTTAATAAAGGAAATATGGAGACAGAAAGATGGAATATATAGTAGATGATAAAAAACTGGACGCATTTACCTTTATTGCGTTCGTCAAACAAGTATGGCAAGGCAATTATGATATTGAAAAAACACAGTGTGCATTGTCTCAGACAATCAATATTACTGCTTATGAAAATGAGGCACTGATTGGCTGCTTGCGTATTCTTACAGACGGATATTATTTCGGTACGATTACAGAGTTGCTCGTCCTTCCTGAATATCAAAAACAGGGAGTCGGCAGTAAACTCTTGCAACTTGCAAAGGATAATACCCCTACTATGCTGTATTTTGGAGCGCAGCCGGGGATAGAAAAGTTTTACGAAAAGAATGGTTGCAAAAGAAGCTTGCAATCCTATGTGATCGAAAAGGAACGGTCATAACGAAAATTTACGAGGTGCTTAGTATGGAAGTCAAAAAAATAGATGATACTCAAATTACAAATGCCATTGACTTGATTTGGCAAACTTTTTTACAATTTGAGGCTCCCGATTATTCTGAAGAAGGAGTTAAGTCGTTTCAGGATTTTATTGAGAACAAAGAGATCATCAAAACATTAGAATTTTGGGGCGCTTATGACGAAGAAGAACTAAAGGGAGTTATCGCAACAAACGAAAACCGGAAGCATATCTGTTGCTTTTTTGTGAAAGCACAGTATCAAAGACAAGGCATTGGTAGAAAGTTGTGGGACTTCCTACGAGAAAATAGTTCAAGCAAAACCATTACAGTAAATTCTTCTCCGTATGCAGTTCCGGTCTATCATAAACTGGGTTTCGTAGATACCGATACGGAGCAACTTTCGGATGGTATGCGATATACACCTATGCAATTTATAAAATGAACGATTGGTTTGAAAGAGGTGGTTTGTAGGTGAAGCGTTGTATTGTAGTAACCGAAATAGTCTAAAATAAAATATCAGGAGGTTAATAATGACTATTTCGGAGACAAAAATCTATCCTCGTACCGGGGACAAACAAACGGTATACTTAAAAAGCGTAGTAAAAAATCCTAATATTATTGTTGGCGATTATACGATGTATAATGATTTTGTAAATGCTCCAACGGATTTTGAAAAAAACAATGTTTTGTATCACTATCCAATCAATCACGACAGACTAATTATTGGAAAGTTTTGCTCTATTGCGTGTGGTGCGAAGTTTATTTTCACAAGTGCTAATCACACTTTGAAGTCATTGTCTACTTACCCTTTCCCATTGTTTTTTGAAGAATGGGAACTGGACAAAAGCAATGTGACAGATTCGTGGGATAATAAGGGAGACATTGTTATCGGTAACGATGTATGGATTGGATATGAAGCTGTTATTATGTCCGGTGTTACCATTGGTAACGGAGCAATCGTTGGGACTCGTGCAGTAGTAACGAAAGATGTGCCGCCTTACACGATTGTAGGCGGTATACCCGCACGACAAATCCGAAAGAGATTTTCTGAAGATACCATATCATCATTATTGAGTATTAGATGGTGGGATTGGTCGGATGAAAAAATTAAAAAAAATATTTCCGCCATTCAAACAGGAAGTATTGATGATCTAAAGTAATGGGACTTACCGAATAACAAATACCTTTACATAGCCGCTTGGTTTTTACAAAAAATCAGGCGGCTATATTTTTGTTTAAGGAGGTGTTCGCTTATGGGCGAAACAGACTACAACGCCCTGCTCTACGATAAGATGAAAGCCGAGCAGGACAAGTACAGAGACTGGCTGCTTAATCAGCCGCCGGAGGAAATTTTGAATCATACCTACGAGTACACGATGAGAGAGGACATCGTGATGTGTATGGAAGAACTGGAGCTTTCTCCGAAACAGGCAAAGGCTTTGCTTCGTTCCCCTTGCCCTCTTGACGATGTCTATAAAGAGTTCAGGGACAGAGAAGTGGAGCATATGGATACCATTCGTGATTCCATCGAAACGAGGGCAAATGATGTGCTCAAACGAGACAAAAACAGAGAAAGCAGGTGAGAAAATGGTGTGTAAATTAAAAACAATCCGTGCGGATATGCTGGTGTTGCAGTGCCAGCTTGAAAGAGAATTGATCAGATATGTGAAGCGGTATCTCTGCCAGCCGCAGGTCACAATCATCACAAATGATAAGCAGTTTGCCTTTATGTGCGAGCTGTACGACTATGTGGAGAATACGGAGCTTCCGCCTGAAATGGTAAGTTCCCTTATGAAAACGAAAAATGTCTTGGAGCTGTCTTGGGACGAATGGCTGATGAATGCCGAAGTTGAAGATATGGAAGATTCCATTGAGAAAGTCGCAGAGCTTCTCAGGAAAGGGAAGATCTGATATGCCATATATTCCGCCGGAAGTGGTCGAACAGGCTCGGCAGATCGACCTTTTAACTTATCTAAGAAGGATGGAGCCGGATAATGTTGAACAAGTCAAAGGAACGAGAAATGTATATCGTACCGTTGACCACGACAGCTTAAAGATTTCAAATGGCAAATGGTTTTGGTGGTCGCAAGGTTTCGGCGGCTATACTGCGCTTGACTATCTGATAAAAGTCAGGAACTATTCTTTTATGGACGCAGTGGAAATCCTAACGGGAAAAGAACTGGCAAAGTGGACGCCGCCACCGAAAAAAGAAGAAAAAACTGAGCCGAAGGCACTGCGTTTGCCGGAAAAATATCAAGACAGCAAACGGGTAATGCAGTATCTTTTTGATCGTGGCATTGACTATCAGATTATTCAGGAGTGTATTGCGGACGGTGTGATTTTTGAAAGCAACGGGCGCTATCATAATGCGGTTTTTGTCGGGAAGGACGAAACAGGGACGCTAAAGTATGCCGCCTACCGTGGTTTAGGAAGCAGCACCTTTAAGGGAGACGCATACGGAAGCGACAAGCAATATTCCTTTCGCCTGCTTGCAAAAGAGCCTTGCCAGTCGGTGCATTTATTTGAAGCCGCCATTGATTTGCTGTCCTATGCCACTTTGCTGAAAGCTCAGGGTAAGGACTATAAATCGGAAAATCTGCTCTCTCTTTCGGGTGTGTATCAGCCGAAGAAAGAGAGCAAAGACAGTAAAATTCCGATTGCGCTTTCCGTTTTCCTTGAGAAAAATCCGCTTATCAAGACGATTCATTTGCATTTGGACAATGACAAAACGGGAAGGCTCTGTACCAAAACCTTAAAAGAGCTGCTCGGAAATAAGTATGAAGTCTTTGACGAGCCGCCGAAGAAAGGCAAGGATTATAACGATTACCTCTGCATACAGCTTGGAATCTACAAATCCAAAGAAAGGAGCTATGAGCGTTGAATGTACGAATTTATCAGATCAATATGAAGCGTGACGCCAACAATGTCGCCTTTATGAATTACGAGAGCCTTCCAAAATTTCAGGGCAGCTCAGAAATCGACAGCAGCCTCTATGATAAGGTGTTCGAGGGAGAAGTAAACTGCTTCACGCTGGAAAAACTCTATGAGATTTTCAATCTTAAACACCCCGCAGGATATAAAGGGCGGTCGATGTCCGTATCCGATGTGGTGGAGATCATTGACGGGAATACCGGAAAAAGCTACTTCCACTTTTGCGACAGCTTCGGTTTTCAGAAGGTCGATTTTGATCCGGAAAAGACGCAGGTCAGCGACCGCTTCCTATCGCTTGCCGAGCAGGAGAAAATCTCTGTCCTGCTCGTTCCGGTCGGCAAATCTCCGATTGTGAAAGAGATACCGAACACCTATGAAGCGATGAAAGAACTGGTCGGCGGGGGCGGTTTAGACGAGTATATGCCCTTTGAAGATGACGCCGCTATCGTCTGCAACCGTGACGGGAAGCAGGAAAATCTGCCGATGAATCGGGCGGTCTACCAGCCGCCGAAGCGCACACAGATGAGTTACAGCGACCTGAAATCCCTTTTTCGGGAAGCGGAAAACAACAGACAGCACCTTACCGCACATATCGTTTTTACCGCCGATACCTTCAAAAAACCGTACAGCGAATTTGAACGGACTTATGAAGTAAGCTCGGACAACAAGGCGTTCCAGTCCCGTATGGGCGGCTATTCCATCTACGGTACTTCTCTGGACGGTGTTGATCCGTGCCTGCGAATGGAGGGCTTGATGGCGGACGAAATGGGCGGTAAGGACGGTTGGAAAATTGAAAAATGCTTCTTAGTGGAAGATTCAAGAGAGGTCGCCGACATCATTCACGGCGATTTTTTTATTGCCCGTTCCAATATCGCCGATGAGAAATACAGCAGCTTATCGAGCGAACAACTACTGAAATACAAACGGCTTTTTCGGTATCCTGAGCGATTCCACGAAACCGCACACGGGATTGAGATCGAGCCGTTTAAGCCCGACAGGGCGGACAAAGAACGATAAATTTCAAGAAGATTAGGGGCAGCCCGACAGGTCTGCGTTAGCTTAGCGAGCAGACTGTTTTTACTCCTATCGGGTAAAAACAGTAAAAGCTCGTTAGGGGCTGCCCCTAATACCCCAATACAGGAAAGGATTTTGACTATGCACGAATTTCTATTCTTTATGATAGGCTTCCTGCTCGGCGGCATTATCGGTATCTCGATAATGTGCCTTATGCAGATCAACCGAATCAGCCGCACACCAAATATCCGAAAGGAGGACGAGGAGCTGTGAAACGAACAGTCAAAAAACAGTTTTGGTTTTCAAAGGCGGAAGCACAGGACTTGCAGAAGAAAGCAAAGAAAGCCTGCCTGACCGAAGCGGCGCTTGTACGACTGCTTCTTCGTGGCTATGAGCCGAGAGAAAAACCGGACGAGAGGTTTTACGACGCTATGCGGGAGCTTTCCGCTATCGGCAACAACATCAATCAGCTCGCCATTAAAGCGAACGCCCTCGGCTTTGTGGATTCGCAAATGCTGAAGAACGAGGCGCTGAGGTGGCACAAGTTTCAGGCGGCGATTGAGCGTGAATTTCTGCGCCCTGAAAAAAGCGGATTGAAATGGCAGTAACAAAGCTTTGGAAGGTAAGCGTCCGGCTCGGTCAGGTACTGGACTATACGACCAATCCTGAAAAGACCGCCAACCCCGAATACTCTGCCGAAGATTATCAGGCGCTCAAAGATGTGCTTGCCTACGCAAAGGACGAGGAGAAAACAGAACACGAGTTTTTTTGCGACGGGATCAACTGCAATGTGGCGATGGCTCGTGACCAGTTCATTACGGTTAAGGAACAGTTCGGCAAGACGGACGGGATTCAGGCGTATCACGGGTATCTGAGCTTTAAGGAAAACGAGGTCACGCCCGAACAGGCGCAGCAGATCGGAATGGAGTTTGCAAGAAAGATGTGGGGCAAGCGGTTTCAGGTGGTCGTTACTACCCATCTGAACACGAAACATCTCCACTGCCATTTTGTCATCAACTCCGTTTCCTTTGCCGATGGGAAGCGGCTGAAAGACAAAGAAAAGTCTTGGTACTACTTCCGCCATATCGCCGATGAGATCTGCTTGGAACACAAGCTGTCCATTGTAGAAAAGCCGGAGCTGCACAGATCGCCCGCCTATCTTACCAAGAAGGACGAGGCGGGTATGCCTACCCGATACAACAACGCAAAAAAAGCGATTGACGAGGCGATTGCGATGAGCCGCAACCTGCGGCAGTTCCAATATGAACTGAGCGTAATGGGGTATCACTCAAATTTCAGCCCTAACCGCAAGTATGCAACGATCACGCCCAAAGGCAGCGAAAAGCCGATACGGACTTACCGGCTCGGCGAGGAATACACCAAAGAGAAAATCCTTGAACGGCTTATTGCCAACCGGGATAATATCGTGTTCAAGCCGTTCCAGCCAAAGACCTATATTGTCCGGCAGTACCGCCTGCCCACAAGAGAAAACAAAATCCAAAAGGTCGGCGGTCTGTATGGCTTGTATCTCTACTACTGCTATCGGCTCGGCTACCTTCCGAAGCACAATCAGAAACAACAGAATACGGCGAGGCTTCACTATCTTCTCAAAGACGATCTGATGAAGATGGACGAACTCACCAAACAGGTAACGCTGCTCGGCAAGCACCAGATCGGTACGGATGAGCAGCTTTTTTCATATAAGCGGTCGGTTGAGGACGAAATCAAAACCCTTACCGCCGACAGAACACATCTCCGAAATGAAATACGAAAGGTAGATATATCAGATGAACGGCTGTCGGCGGCAAAGATAAAAATTTCAGCTATCTCCGAACGCCTGAAAGAGCTTCGCAAAGAAGTAAAGCTCTGCGATGGAATTGCAAAGCGGTCAGGCGTAATTGCCGATACCCTTTCGCAAGTCAAAGCAGAGGAAGAAAAATCTCAAAGAAAGGAGTCCCGAAACTATGAACAACGGCGGTGACGCAGCAGAACAAATCGTTAGGCTATCGCTTGAAGGATTTGAAGTGGCTGTCCGGCTCACAGGCTCGGCGGCGAAGAATATCGCTATTCTGTTAGCTTCCGTGCTGAAGCAGGAGATCAGCCAGTCGAATAAGACACGGGGAAAAGCACGGCTTACCAATATGATTAAGTCCGGCAAGGAGCTGAAGGTCTTTTCATTCCAGCAGAAAGACCTGCCGAAGTTTACCGAACAGGCAAAACGATACGGCGTCCTTTACTGCGTTCTGCGTGATAAAAACACCAAGAGCGATACGGCGATGGTCGATATTATCGCCCGTGCGGAGGACGCTGCGAAAATCCAGCGAATTTCCGACCGCTTTGAACTTGGTAAAGTCGATAAGGCTTCCATTGTTTCCGAAGCGGAAAAGGCTGTGGCAGACCGTGAAGCGGCTGCCAATGAAGTGCCTACGAAATCGAGGGGCGAGATCATCGTGGAGGAAGCGATGGGAAAGCCAATGCAGAAGGAGGGAAATTCCCACCAAAACCCCTCGGTCGCAAAGACGGACAAAAGCCCTCTGTCCGAGCGAGACTTAGAAACGACAGGTACGCACACTGATAAGGGTGTCGCAAAGGCGGCGGATAAGAAGCCTTCGGTCAAGGAAAAGCTCGACCGATACAAGGCGGCTGCCAAAGCGGAAAAGGAAGCAGAGCGTACTGTGCCGGAGGTTTCCAAAGAGAAGCCGAAAACCCCTGAAGCCAATCGGCAGACCGTTCACAGGCAGCCGAAGAAATCCAAGAAGCCGAAAGAGAGGTGAGCGAAATGGCTCAACTAAAGGAACACCCGCAGATCGTGGAGCTTTTAGACACGCTCGATAAAAACGGCTTGATGAAAGAGAAAAACGAGGTGCAGTCGCTGGTAAGCTATATCGGCGGTATGGAAGAAACGCTGACAGAAATGCTCGGCGAGCTTCAGGATATGCGCCGTGAAATCAATCTGATCCACAACAACACGCTGCGGAGCAAGTGCCATACCCTTGTGGAAAAAACGGAGGGTAAAATCCGTCAGGGATTTTCCGCAGTCAAAAAGATGAAGGACAATCTGATCCAGTCAGCCGGGAACGCTGTGCGGGCGTTCCGGGAAAGAGGCAGGGACGCCCTCGCCGAATCGGTCAGGGCAATGAAAATCCCCGAAGCGCTGGATAAGCTGTCCGCTATGTTCGGCAGAATGTCAAAGGAGATGGCGCAGGACACAAAGAAGCTGTCCGATATGCAGACGGAGCTTCAGGGCGCAAAAGGGCATTTGAAAAATATGGGGCTGCTGTTTATGGGAAAAGCCGCAAAGGAAGCGGAACATTCCAAAACGGATAAAGGCGTATTATCAAGGTTGTCCCGTTTATTTGAAAAAGCGCAGAAAGGATTTGCGTCTTTGGAGCAAAAGGCGATGGATACAGCGGATAAGCTCAGAGTTTCCCGTGTGAAATCGTCTGTAAAGGAAAATCTCAGCAGATACAGGGCGGCGGCAAAGGCAGAAAAAGGAACAGAGCGCAGCGAGCCGACCGCTTCCAAAGAAGAAAACCGCACAGCACAGGCGTTGGGACAGATTAGCGTCCCGCACCCGCAAAAATCAAATCTATCAAAAGAGAGGTAAAAAGATATGACCAACGATTTTAAGAATAAGCAAAGTAGCGGCGCAAGACCGCCGAGACTTTCGCCGGAGGAATACGCCGCCAAGAAAAAGGCGGAGAAAGAAGCCATTTATCAACTGCTCGACAATACTGCTTCGGAAGTGGTGCAGTCGCCGGAAAAATTCAAAGCCTACCTTGATGTGCAGAGCCGTATGGACAGGTACACGGCGAACAATGCGCTGCTGATGTATAAGCAGTTCCCGCAGGCAAGCCAGATCAAGGAATTTGACGATTGGGCGGCTGAGGGTGTTAAGGTCAATAAAGGCTCCAAGACCTTTATTATCCTTGATCCGTATGAGTACACCAAGAAAGACGGGACAATCGGCATTGATTTCAATTTGAAAAGAGTGCTGGATGTTTCACAGACCAACGGCAAGCGCCCCGCCGCCCCGACCGCTAACCGTGATCCGAGAAAGCTGGTGGCGGTTATGCTCGACAGCGCCCCGATCAACATTGAAAGCGTGAGTGAACTTCCTTATCCCGATATGGGCGCTTTCTATAAAAATGAAGATCAAACGCTTTATGTGAAGCGGGACATCGGCGACAGCGTTGCCCTCTGCCAGTGCGTCGCTCAGGAACTCGGTCACGCCGAGCTTTCTATGAACAGCGAGGTATACAGCCGTAGGGATATGGGATTTCAGGCGGTGTGCATTGGGTATATGCTCTGCAAGAAATACGGAGTCGATACGCAGAACTTTGCGATTGACCGTATCCCCGACGAACTGAAAAACAAAGAGCCGAAGGACATTAAAGCCGAACTCGGCAAGACGCAGAAGGCGTTTAAGGAAATTACCGCCCGTGTTTCCGACGAGCTGTACCGCCAGCGGGCGGAGCGCTCAAAGGAACAGGAGAGATAACCGGAGGTAGCTGTGATGAAAGAAGAACTCTACCATATCGCTTTGGACGATTATGAACACGGCGTTGTAATCCGTTCCCTGAACGATAAAAAGACCGACCTCAAAAAAGAGGGCAAGTCCACCGACGCCGTTGACGATCTGATTATTAAAATCGGTCACGCCCCAAGACGCAAGTTCAAAGTGGTAGAAAAGGAATCCTGCCGTGAATCGAGATAGCAACAAGCAGTCTGCGATTATCCTTGCGGTCATTGGGATTCTTCCCGTTGTGTGGCTCGGCTTATTGATAGCACCGTCCGTCAAGGGCGGTCTGCCGGAGATACTGCCGAGCCTTTTGACGGTATTCAATGATCCGTGCCATATCGAGCTTTGCGGGGACAGCTTAAAAACTGTCCTCGTTCTGCTTTTGCTCTACGGAATGGGGATTGGAATTTATTTGTCCACACGGAGGAACTACCGCAGGCGTGAGGAACACGGCTCAGCGAAATGGGGCAGCGCAAAAGCCATTGATAAAAAGTACCGTCAAAGCCCGCCCTCGGAAAATAAGCTGATGACGCAGAATGTCCGGATCGGACTCAATGCGAAAAAGCACCGCCGCAATCTCAATACTTTGGTGTGCGGCGGCTCCGGCGCAGGCAAGACAAGATTCTATTGCAAGCCGAACTTAATGCAGACAAGCAATTCCTCTCAGGTAATTTTAGATCCAAAAGGGGAAATTCTGCGTGATGTCGGTAATCTGCTTGAAAAAGCAGGCTATGAGATCAAGGTGCTGGACTTGATTTCAATGGAGAAAAGCCATTGCTACAACCCGTTTGTCTATCTCAGAAACGACAACGATATTCAGCGCCTTGTGACCAACCTTTTTAAGAGTACCACCCCGAAAGGCTCTCAATCCAATGATCCTTTTTGGGATACTGCGGCGAGTATGCTTTTACTCGCCCTTATTTTTTATTTGCACTACGAAGCACCGGAGGAGGAACAGAATTTTGCAATGGTAATGGAAATGCTCAGGGCGGCGGCGATTGAGGACGAGGAGGACAACAGACCTTCTCCCCTCGATAATCTGTTTGCCGATTTGGAAATGGATAATCCCGACCATATCGCCCTGAAATACTACCGTTCCTACCATTCCGGTTCGGCAAAGACGCTCAAATCCATTCAGATCACTCTTGCCGCAAGATTGGAGAAATTCAATCTTGAAAGCTTAGCGGCGCTGACTTCCGCTGATGAGCTTGACCTTGCTTCAATGGGCGAGAAGAAAACGGCGCTGTTTGCGCTGATACCGGATAACGATTCCAGTTTCAACTTTTTGGTATCTATCCTTTACACCCAACTGTTTCAGCAGCTTTTTTACTCCGCCGACCATATCCACGGCGGCAGTCTGCCGATACCCGTCCATTTTCTTATGGACGAGTTTGCCAATGTGAGCCTGCCCGACGATTTTGACAAGATACTTTCCGTTATGCGTTCAAGAGGCGTGTCGGTATCCATTATCCTGCAAAATCTGGCGCAGTTAAAGGCGTTGTTTGAGAAACAATGGGAATCCATTGTAGGCAACTGCGATGAATTTCTCTATCTCGGCGGCAATGAGCAGAGTACGCACAAGTATGTGTCCGAGCTTTTAGGCAAGGAAACGATTGATACCAACACCTACGGGAAAAGCGAGGGGCGGAGCGGAAGCTACTCGACCAACTATCAGATTTCCGGTCGTGAGCTGCTTACTCCTGACGAAGTGAGAATGCTCGACAACCGCTACGCCATTTTGTTTATCCGTGGCGAGCTTCCGGTAATGGATTTGAAGTACGACATTTTGAAGCACCCGAATGTGGCGTATACCGCAGACGGAAAAGGCGGCGTGTATCAGCACGGCGAAGTCACAAAAAATGTGGCGACCATTGAAACCTTATATATTGACCTCGACAGCGTTCCCGAAATGGAGCTTTCGGAAACGACTTACGAGCTGTTGTCCGATGAGGACTTTGAAAACTTAACAAATTGATTGGAGGAAAATAGAATGAACATTTTTCATAAGACGCAGAAGAAAGAAACCCGCAAACTGCCGATGACCGGAAAGGTAAAGAAAGGATTTCGTTATTACTGTGCTGCGGTTTTGAGCGTGACCGCTGTTTTTGCGATGTCTACAACGGCTTTTGCCGCAAGCGATCCGCTTACCGTTGTGAATAACCTGTCCGATTTCATCTTCGGCTTTATCCGTGCGATTGGTCTGATCCTGCTCGGTTTTGGTATCGTTCAGGTAGGTCTTTCCCTGAAATCCCACGATCCTTCGCAGCGGGCAAACGGATTTCTGACGCTGGCGGGCGGCGTCATCATTACTTTCGCTAAAGAAATCCTCACTCTGATTACGGGCTAACCCTTACGCAAACGACGCTCAGGGGCGTTTCTGGATTGTTTTTCAGGAACGCCCCATTTTTCTTTTTAAGGAGGTGCTACGAAATTGAGTGATAACTGGGTAGTTCAGAATCTCCAGAACGCCCTCGAAACTTGGAATGAAAAACTCGCTGAGATATGGCAGCTTATTACGACTACGCCGCAGAACTTCAAAGGCGGCGGGATATGGGCGGTCATTGTCAATATCAACGGCGCTGTGCAGGCGATTGGTCTTGCGCTTTTGGTACTGTTCTTTGTGGTCGGTATGGTACGCACCTGCGGCAGCTTCAGTGAGGTAAAAAAACCGGAACACGCTGTCAAGCTTTTTATCCGATTTGCTATTGCAAAAGCAGCGATTACTTATGGTATGGAGCTAATGCTTGCCCTGTTCAATATCGTGCAGGGTACAATCGGCACAATTATGACCGCCGCAGGCTTTACTTCCGCACAGCAGACAACCTTGCCGCAGTCAATGATTGACACCATAGAAAGCTGCGGCTTTTTCGAGAGTATCCCGTTATGGGCGGTTACGCTCATCGGCGGCTTGTTCATCACGGTTATGTCATTCCTGCTCATTATGACGGTGTATGGAAGATTTTTTAAGTTATATATGTATACGGCGCTCGCCCCGATTCCGCTTTCCACCTTTGCGGGAGAGCCGAGTCAGAATGTGGGTAAATCATTTATCAAAAGCTACTGCGCCGTGTGCCTTGAAGGTGCAGTGATCGTTTTAGCCTGCATTATCTTCTCACTGTTCGCTTCTTCCCCGCCGGTGGTCGATCCCAATGCGGCGGCAGTTACGCAGGTATGGTCATATATCGGCGAGCTGCTCTTTAATATGCTCGTTTTGGTCGGCTCAGTGCGAATGTCTGACCGGATTATCCGTGAGATGATGGGGCTGTAAGGAGAACAGAATGAAACGAATATACAACAAATTCAAGGGCTACACCCTTGCGGACTGCGATTGCAGATATTGCCTGTATTACGGAGGGCGGCGGAAAGGCAAAGTTACTTGCCTTGCGGACGAATGTGTCTGCGCCGATGAAATCCGGCAGGCACAAAAACGAAAAGAAAGGAGTTCCTAAATGGAAGTCAAAATCAACAGAGAAATCAGGAATTACACAGAAGCGATGTTTTTCGGACTGTCACTGCGGCAGTTCATTTTTTCTGCCTGTGCCTGCGTAGTGGCGGTAGGTATCTATTTCTTGCTCAAGCCCTATGTCGGCACGGAAACCGTATCGTGGATGTGCATTTTGGGAGCCGCACCCTTTGCGGCTCTTGGTTTTGTTAAATATAACGGAATGACCGCAGAGAAATTCATTTATGCGTGGATTAAGTCGGAGTTTTTAATGCCGAAGAAGCTCACTTTCCGTTCAACGAATACCTACTACGAGCTGTTCAAGCCGAGTATCGAAGCAAAAGCAAAGGAGGCTATGAAATCGAATGATTAAAACACTTACCAATCTCCGCAAGCAGGAAAAGGAAAAGTTTATCGTGCCGAAGGGCGTTCAGGATGTGATCCCCATTACCGCCATTTATGACGACGGTATTTTTCAGATCGGGAAAGACAAGTTTTCTAAGACCTATAAATTTTCAGATATTAACTACGCTGTTGCCAGCCGTGAGGATAAGGAGGCGATGTTCCTTGAATACTCGGAGCTGCTCAATTCCCTCGACTCCGGAGCAACGACAAAAATCACAATCAACAACCGCCGTTTAAATCGGCTGGACTTTGAGAACAACATTCTTATCCCGATGAAAGGCGACAGCCTTGATGAATACCGTGAGGAGTATAATAAAATCCTTTTAGAAAAAGCCACAGGCGCAAATGCTATCGTGCAGGATAAGTATATGACGATTTCCGTCAACAAGAAGAATATTGAGGACGCAAGGAATTATTTTGCTCGTGTGGGCGCTGACTTGATCGCTCACTTCGGCAGGCTCGGCAGCCAGTGCGTGGAGTTGGAAACCGATGAAAGGCTGCGTATCTTCCACGACTTTTACCGTGTGGGCGAGGAATCCTCTTTCCACTTTGATATAAAGGAAACCCGCAAAAAGGGACACAGCTTCAAGGACTATATCTGCCCTGATTCGATGGAATTTGAAAAGGACTACTTCAAAATGGGCGACCGTTATGGGAGAGTCCTTTTTTTGCGTGAGTACGCTTCCTATATCAAGGATAGTATGGTGGCGGAGCTGACTGACCTCAACCGCAATCTGATGATGTCGATTGATGTTGTCCCCGTGCCAACGGACGAAGCGGTACGGGAAGCGGAAAACCGTCTGCTCGGCGTAGAGACGAATATTACCAACTGGCAGAGGCGGCAGAACTCCAACAATAACTTTTCGGCGACCGTTCCCTATGATATGGAACAGCAGAAAAAGGAAATGAAGGAATTTCTCGATGATTTAACGACGAGAGATCAGAGAATGATGTTCGCCGTAATTACCTTTGTGCATACGGCGGATTCCAAAGAACAGCTTGATAACGATACGGAAGCGCTGCTTACCACGGCGAGAAAGCATCTTTGTCAGTTCGGCGTGTTGAAATTCCAGCAGGTGGACGGGCTGAATACGGTTATGCCGTTTGGTGTGCGGAAGATTGATACTTTCCGTACCCTTACGACCGAAAGCCTTGCCGTGTTTATCCCGTTTCGGGTGCAGGATATTTTTCACGAGAATGGTATCTACTACGGGCAGAATGTGATTAGCAAAAATATGATTATCGCCGACCGCAAGCAGCTCCTCAATGGTAATTCCTTTATTCTTGGCGTATCCGGCGGCGGCAAGTCTTTTGCCGCAAAGGGCGAGATTGAGAATGTGATTCTTTCCTCGTATTCCGATGTTATCATCATTGATCCTGAGCGGGAATATTCACAGCTTGTGAGGGCGCTCGGCGGCGAGGTTATCCATATCTCCGCTACTTCCCAAAATCACATCAACGCTATGGATATGACGAAGGAATACGGCGACGGTGCAAATCCGGTCATTCTGAAATCGGAGTTTATTATGTCCCTGTGCGAGCAGCTCATCGGCGGCAGCAACCTCGGCGCAAAGCAGAAATCCATTATCGACCGCTGTACCGCCAGCGTGTACCGCACCTATCAGCAGAATAACTATCAGGGCGAAGTGCCGACCTTGCAGGATTTCAGGGCGGAGCTTCTTAAACAGGACGAGCCGGAGGCGCAGGAAATCGCCCTTGCCATCGAGCTGTTTACCAACGGCAGCCTGAACACCTTTGCGAAGCACACGAATGTGGATACCAATAACCGCCTGATCTGCTATGACATCTTAGACCTCGGCAAACAGCTTATGCCTATCGGTATGCTGGTTGTTCTCGACTCCATCTTAAACCGCATTACGCAGAACAGGGCGAAAGGCAGAAATACCTTCATCTTTATTGATGAGATTTATCTGCTGTTCCAGCACGAGTATTCCGCTAACTTCCTTTTTACTCTTTGGAAGCGTGTGCGTAAATACGGCGCTTATGCTACGGGTATTACGCAGAATGTGGACGACCTTTTGCAGAGCCATACGGCGAGGACA
>OIXG01000365.1_pt1 | contig 57693 bp, 56 predicted proteins | sample 1587731 | NCBI WGS metagenome assembly OIXG01 (sample SAMEA3888908, study PRJEB22519) | human gut metagenome | biome: human gut; feature: human-associated habitat; material: faeces | place: Denmark | collected 2010 | reverse complement strand
GCCCTAACGAATTTATTCGTTTTTATTGCCCCATAATTTTCATCCACCCGGCGGTATAGAAAGCTCTCATTTCTTTCAAATAGTGCTTTGCTTCTTCAAGCGGCATTTCATGTATAATCAGCTCAAAAAATGTATTAAACATTCCTGTAATCAAGATATGCTCCAACCGTTCATCAATGGGGGGCGCAGGTCTGCCTAACTTTTCAAGAACTGCTAAATAATCATGTGTTCCTTTTGTTTCTATTTCCACCATTTCATCAATCAGTTTTGAAAAACGTGTTCCTTCCGAACAGCAAAGTATGAGTTTAAATTCATTCAAGTGTTCATAGGCATATAAGAGCATTTCATACATACACTCCCCGGAAGTAGAGGAAAGATTATCGGGTTGTTCTTTCGGCGGGATTTCAGCAAATTCTTTTTGAGCTTTGCAAAATCGTTCCAGTAAAAAATTATAGTGTTCGCCTACCAATGCTTCAAACAAGTCCTCTTTGCTGTCGTAGTAGCCATAGAACGCACCTGTTGTCACACCCGCCGTTTTGACAATATTTCGCAAGGAAGCAGACTTATAGCCCTTCTCAAGAAATTCCTGCATTGCTGCCAAAAGAATTAAGTGTAATGTTGTCTGTTCCGCTTCGCTCATGCGTTCTCCACCCTTTCTATAACGCCGTTATGTATCACTGTTATATGATACGGCAAGTCAAGGAATTTGTCAATAGTTCAAAATAATTTGCAGATTTATTTTATGGCATTGGCATTTCCGGTGTATCCTCCGTAGTAGGGGGTAAGGAAAGTTTTTTCTTAAATTTTTCTAAAATCTTCGGCAAAATCGACTTGTCTGGTGTAGTAGGTAGTGAAAGAAAAATTATCACAAAGCGGGTAGAAAAACCGCTTGCAAACGTCTTGTTAGCGAAAGGAGGCTACTCATGGAAAACAGGAAACGAAACGTGCAAATCATTATTCGGGTAACAGAAGAAGAACGGTCATTGATTGAAGAAAAAATGCGGCAGATACCGACACTCAATCTCTCCGCCTATGCTCGGAAAATACTCATTGACGGGTACATTATCACGCTTGATTTGCAAGAGGTCAAAGGGCATACGGCGCAGCTTCAGAAAATCGGTGTGAACATCAATCAGATTGCAAAGCGTATTAACGAAACCGGACGAATTTACGCAGACGATATGAACGAGATAAAACGCGCCATGGAAGAAGTCTGGCGACTGGAACGGCGATTGCTTCTGCAATTCAAAGGATTGACAAAATGAGGGTTTGGGAAACCTCCCAACAAGCAAAATGCTCCGGCGGCAGTCGGGCATTTTACGAGAACGGCTATCCGTTCTCTATGCTTGCTATTCAGTTTTATCTTTAGAAAGGACGGGAAAGGAATGGAACGGAAACGCAAAATCAAGGACGGGCATATCGTGGTGGAAAATCCGCTGTTTCAAGAATTGCCAACGCATGAAGTAACGATAAAATCCGGCAGGACGCTGTATCGCTTTACAGGCAGCTATGACGGGGAAAGGAGCCTGCCCCACAAGGTTTTACGCCTTATGGAGCAGGAAAAGGACAAAAAAGATGTTGATTAAAAATGCCGGAGCCGATAAAATAGGGGTAAGCAATCCTGTATTGGCAGACTGCCCGCCGATGAAAGGAGCAGAAACTATTGTTAAGGCAGTCTGACAAAATTACCGCCCTCTATTGCCGCTTATCGCGCGACGACGAATTACAGGGCGACAGCAACAGCATTGTTAATCAAAAGGCGATTTTAAGTAAATACGCGAAAGAAAATCATTTCTCAAATACTGCGTTTTTCGTGGACGACGGGTACTCTGGAACGAATTTCAACCGTCCGAGTTGGAGCGAACTTTTAGAACGGATTGAAAACGGAGAAGTGGCGACGCTGATTGTCAAAGATATGTCGCGTCTTGGACGTGATTATCTGAAAGTGGGATTTTATACCGAAGTCCTGTTTGTGGAAAAGGGTGTGCGGTTTATCGCTATCAATAACGGCATAGACAGCGCAAACCAACAGGACAGCGACTTTACCCCCTTTTTGAACATCATCAACGAGTGGTACGCAAAAGATACAAGCAAGAAAATCCGCGCTGTGATGAAGTCAAAAGGAGAAGCAGGAGAACACCTCTGCACAAACCCGCCCTATGGCTACATAAAAGACCCAGACAACAAGAAACGGTGGATTGTGGACGGAGAAGCCGCCGAAGTAGTCAAGCGGATATTCGCCCTTTGTCTGGACGGTTATGGACCGTCGCAGATTGCCCGTATTCTAAAAGAGGACAAATTCATAACGCCGACAATCCATTTTCAGCGGACAGGCAGAGCAACGAGAAATGCGCCGCCGGACAATCCCTATAACTGGACGGGCGATACCATAGCCGACATTTTGGAGCGTCCAGAATATCAAGGGCATACGGTAAACTTCAAGACCTATAAGCAGTCCTATAAGAGTAAGAAAACCTGTTACAATCCAGAGGAAAAATGGCTTGTGTTTGAGAATACCCACGAGGCAATTATCGACGCTGACACATGGAAACGGGTGCAGGAATTACGGAAAAACAAACGACGGCCGACGAGGACAGGAAAGACAAATATGTTTTCCGGCATTGTGCGCTGTGCCGATTGCGGCGAAAAGCTGTATTACTGCACAAGCAAGAACTTTGAAGCAAGACAAGACCATTTTATTTGCTCTACTTCAAGGCTCAAGGGGAAAGAGATTTGCTCTACGCATTTTATCCGCGCCGTTGTCTTGGAACAGGGCGTACTCGCCCACATGAGATTGACGATTGCCTGTGTCGCTAACCACGAAGAACAATTCCGTAAAGCTATGGGTGCGAAGCAGAAAGCCGAAGCGAAAAAGGAACTGGCGGCGAAGCGGCGGCAACTGACGCAAGCGGAACGGCGCATAGAGGAACTTGACCGATTATTCAAGCGTATTTACGAGGACAACGCCAACGGGAAACTATCTGACAGCAGATTTCAAATGCTCTCCGACGATTACGAGCAGGAGCAGGAAGAACTGCGGGAAAAGCTGTTGCGATTGAACGAAGAAATTAGCGAACAGGAAGAACAAACAGAGAACATTGACAGGTTCATCAGCAAAGTACAGAAATATCTTGACTTGGACGAGTTGACACCCTCTGTCTTAAACGACATGGTAAAGGCGGTGTACGTTCACGCACCGGATAAATCAAAGGGGCATAGGGAACAGCAAATTGACATTTCCTATGACCTTGTGGGAATACTCCCCGCGTCTTTACTGAATGACCTGCAAAACGGAGAAACGGCATAGCCCGCAAGCTACGCCGTTTCCCGGAAACATTTCTAATACTGTCTTATGAGTGCTGCCCTAAGGTGCTCTTTTTTGTTGAATGGCTCAGGCTGTGTGAGGCGCGTGGCCGGTGTTGTCCTCCGTGTCCCGGAACAGCAGCGTGACGCACCAGAGACCTGCCAGCCCGACCAGCGCGTAGACGATCCGGGAGAGGACGGCGGCCTGCCCGCCGAACAGGAATGCGACGGTGTCAAAGCCGAACAGCCCCACGCCGCCCCAGTTCAGCGCGCCGACGATCACAAGGATCAGCGCAATTTTGTCAACGATCATATTGTACCTCCTGTGTGACAAGTGAACTGTCCGTAGTGTTTTCGTAAAAGACGGATTTTATTCATACCTTGCAAGGCAGATGCGTCTGCATTATAATAAAAAACGAAATTCAAAACAGCGAGGGATACCTATGGATCAACGATTTGAACAGACCGCCTTTTACCCGGCGGATATCTTACTGCCGCAGACGGCTGAAATGAAAAAATGGCCGGTGGTCGCCTGTGACCAATTCACCTCTCAGCCAGACTACTGGCAGGCGGCGGAAGCAGCCGTAGGGGAGGCTCCGTCAGCCCTGCGGCTGGTGCTGCCAGAGGTCTATCTGAACGGCCCGGATGTGGACAAGCGAATTGAGACCATCAACGCTTCTATGGACCGCTACTTGGCGGATGGCCTGTTCCGGACACTCTCAGACAGCCTGATCTATCTGGAGCGTACCCAGTCTGACGGCCGGGTGCGGCATGGATTGATTGGCTGCGTTGATCTGGAGCAATATGACTTCACCCCCGGCTCCGGGGCGCTGATCCGGGCCACGGAGGGGACGGTGCTGGAGCGCATCCCACCCCGGGTACGGGTGCGGGAGCACGCGGCGCTGGAACTGCCCCACGTGATGCTGCTGATCGACGATCCCCAGGGGACGGTCATCCAGCCCCTGGCGGGAGAGACCGGCGCCATGGAGGCCCTGTACGACACGGAATTGATGCTGGGGGGCGGCCATGTGAAGGGCTGGCGGCTGACGGAGGGCCAGATGGGCCGGACGGCGGAGGCCCTGAATGCCCTGAAAACCCCGGCGGCCATGGCGGATAAGTACGGCATGGCGGACGCGGCCCCGCTGCTGTTCGCCGTGGGAGACGGCAATCATTCTCTGGCCACCGCCAAAGTCTGCTATGAAAATCTGAAAAAGGTGACGCCGCCGGAGCAGTGGGCGTCCTTGCCCGCCCGGTACGCCTTGGTGGAGGTGGTGAATCTTCACGATGACGCGTTGACCTTTGAACCCATCCACCGGGTACTGTTCCATGTGGACGGCCGGGATCTGTGGGACGCCTTTCAGGCGTTCTATCCCGGCGCGCATACTGGCGGGGGAGAGGGGCATACGGCAGAGGTCTGCGGTCAGGGAATGGACGGCCTGTGGACGGTTCCGCACCCCAAAGCGCAGTTGACGGTGGGAACGCTGCAAGCCTTTCTGGACGCATATTGCAGGGACCATCCGGAGGTGCAGGTGGATTACATCCACGGGGATGACGTGGCCCGAAAGCTGGGCAGTCGGCCGGGGAATCTGGGATTCCTGCTGCCGCTCATGGGGAAGGAGCAGCTGTTCCCCACCGTGATGGCCGACGGCGTGCTACCCCGCAAGACCTTCTCCATGGGAGAGGCGCGGGATAAGCGCTACTATCTGGAAGCCAGGAGGATTCGATGAAGATACAGGAACAGGCCCCGGCGAAAATCAATCTGGCCCTGAACATTTTAGGCCGCCGGACGGACGGCTACCACGAGCTGCGGATGGTGATGCAGTCCGTTTCCCTTTGCGACACAGTAACGGTGGAGGAGACTGGCATCGGCTTCGCGCTGCTGGCGGACGGCTTCACGGTCCCGGCGGGGAAGTCCTCCTTGGAGCAGCAGGCGGCGGAAGCCTTTTTTGCCGCCGTCGGACGGCCCATGCCGCCCCTGACCGTGCATCTGGAAAAAACCACCCCGGCCTACGCAGGCTTGGGGGGCGGCAGCGCGGATGTGGCGGCGCTGCTGCGGTGCCTGCGCCGGCAGTATGCGCCGGAAATGCCCGTGGAGCAGCTGCGGGCCATCGGACTGACGGTGGGCAGTGATATGCCCTTCTGCGTTTCCGGCGGCACGGCTCTGGCGGAGGGCCGGGGGGAACGGCTGACGGCGCTGCCTGCCCTGCCGGATTGTTGGATCGTACTGTGCAAGCCGGAATTCGGCATCCCCACGCCTGCGCTGTTCACGTTGGCGGATGCCGGGACACCGAAAAACCGCCCGGATATCGACGGCATGATCCGCGCACTGTCTGCGGGGGATCTGGACGGCGTGGCGGCACAGCTGTGCAACGTGTTCGAGGAATTTCTGCCAGAGGAATACCATGAGGTGTTCCACATCAAAAACCGGCTTTTGGAGCTGGGGGCGCTGAGCGCCGCCATGAGCGGCTCCGGGCCGACGGTGTTCGGCATTTTCCGGGAGGAAACGGCGGCGAAGGCGGCGTTGACCGCCTTGAAGCAGCGCTATCCGCAGACCTATTTGGCAAAACCTGTTGGCGAGTTGGTATAAAACATAAAATTTCCGTCCAGAATCCAGATACATGAGAATTGTATCCGGAAAGGACGGAAATTTTTTATGAAACAGCGGTTACATCCCATCGAGCTTACGTTGATGATCGTGGCGGCGCTGGCGCTGACCTCCGGGGCAGTGGCCCTTCACACCCAGAGCCAGCTAGCGGAAAAGGTGGTGCGGCTTCACGTACTGGCCAACTCCGATTCTGAGGAGGATCAGGCGCTGAAGCTGAAGGTGCGGGACGCCGTGCTGGAACAGGCCACGGAGACCCTCCGGGGAGCGGACAGTCAGGCAGAGGCCAGCCGCCGCTTGACGGATATCCTCCCGGAGTTGGAGGAAACGGCCCGTGCCGTCATCACGGCCAACGGCTATGATTACGGCGTCCGGGCAGAGCTGGCGGAAACGTCCTTTCCCACAAAGGAATATGACGGCTTTGCCCTGCCCGCCGGGGAATATCTGGCGCTGCGGGTCCTGATCGGAGAGGCGGCGGGGCAGAACTGGTGGTGCGTGGTGTTTCCGCCCCTGTGTACGGCGGCGGCCAGCGATGTTCCCACCGTCGCGCTGGATGCGGGACTGACGGATCAGGAGGTGGCCCTCATCACGGAGGCGGACGAGGGCTATATCCTGAAATTCAAATCAGTGGAGCTGTGGCAGACCTTAAAAGCAAAGCTGACCAAATGACAACAGCCCGTGCGGATTAATTCCGCACGGGCTGTTACAGGTTTTACAGAACTTTATTCAGGAAGGTGACGAGCCGGGGGCTTTCCGGGTGGGAGAACAGCTCGTGGGAGGGCTTATCCTCGCCGATGACGCCGCCGTCCAGGAAAATGGTACGGCTGCTGACCTCCCGGGCGAAGCGCATCTCGTGGGTCACCACGATCATGGTCATACCGCTCTCCGCCAGATCCTTCATCACGTCCAGCACCTCACCGATCATCTCCGGGTCCAGAGCACTGGTAGGCTCGTCGAACAGCATGACCTCCGGGTCCATCATCAGGGAACGCACAATGGCGATCCGCTGCTTCTGGCCGCCGGAAAGCTGGCTGGGATAGGCGTCGGCCCGGTCGGCCAGACCCACCTTTGCCAAAAGCTCCAAGGCCTTCTCCTGTGCGTCGGACTGGGACATCCCCTTAATGCGCACCGGGGCAGCGGTGAGGTTGTGCATCACGTCCATGTTGCTGAACAGGTTGAACTGCTGGAATACCATGCCCATCCGCTGACGGCAGTGGTCGATGGCCTTGCCCTTGATGGTGCAGATATCCGTGCCGTCAAAGAGGATCTGGCCGGAGGTAGGCTGCTCCAGCAGATTCAGGCAGCGGAGGAAGGTGGACTTGCCGCCGCCGCTGGGACCGATGATGGAGACCACCTCATTTTCGTGGAAGGTGGTGCTGATCCCCTTGAGGACCTCCAGCTTGTGGAATTTTTTTTGCAGGTCCACAACCTTCAGAATTTCACGCTTATTTTCCATGGGACAGCTTCCTTTCCGCCAGAGATACCGCCCGGCCGCTGACGAAGGTCAGCACGAAGTAGCACAGCGCCGCCACAGCCAGACATTCCAGATTCTTGTAGGTCACGGCGATCACATCGTTGGTGCGGAACATCAGGTCGGCAATGCCAATCACGGAGACGATGGAGGATTCCTTGATGACGGTGACGAATTCGTTGCCCAGCGCCGGGAGAATATTGCGGATGGCCTGGGGGAGGACCACCAGCCGCATGGCCTCGCCGCTGCTGAAGCCAACGCTCCGAGCGGCCTCCATCTGTCCTCCGTCCACAGCCTGAATACCGGAGCGGATGATCTCCGCCACATAGGCACAGCTATTCATGCTCATAGCCACGATACCGGCGGCAAACCGGGAGAAGTTGGGAATCCAGGGAATGTTGGGAATGGTAATGCCGATCATGGGCAGACCGTAGAAAATAAACATAAGCTGCACCATCAGCGGCGTTCCGCGGACAAACTCGATGTACGCCACTGCGATCCACCGCAGGGGAGGGATGCGGCACATCCGCAGAGAGGCCATCAGAGTGCCCAGAATCGCGCCGAACAGAACGGAGAAGGCGGCGATGATGAGCGTGTTGACGATGCCTTCGGTGAAAAAGCTGTTGTAGCGTTCTATCAGCTTTGCCATGGTTTCCAAAAAGGCCATGGGAGAATTCCTCCTTGTTTGTGTGCCGGTATCCGGCAAATATCAGGCGGGCACGCGAGGAACCAGGATTGGTTCCCCGCGCGTCCGTGCTTGGTTCTAATCAGAATCGGTATTTATTTTACAGACCCATGCTGGCTGCCAGCTCCACAGCCTCGTCATAAGCCTTCAGGTAGCTGCCGTCATTGACCACCTGATTGATGACGGTGTTGACTTCTGCCAGCAGATCCTCGCTGCCCTTGGCGGCCACAACGGCCTTGCCGAAGGAGGCTTCCTCAGAGGTGAAGGCGAAGTTGGAGACTTCCAGACCGCCGTTGCTGGTGGCGATCAGAGATTCGCCCACAGCCTGATCCACCACCAGACCGGCGATGTTGCCGTTCTGGACTTCCAGCGCCAGAGCAGGATACTTTTCCAGCTCGAACAGCTCGCTGTCAGGCAGAGCGGTCTGGATCAGCTGAGACTGGATGGTGCCCTTCTGCGCGCCGACCTTCTGGCCTGCCAGAGATTCCTTGGTGGAATACAGATCTGCGTTGCCTGCCTTTACAATGAGAAGCTGAGCGCTTTTCTCATACAGGTCGCTGAAGTCGATCTCCTCGGCTCTCTCAGGGGTCTTGGTGAAGGCGGCGATGCCCAAATCCACCTGACCGGACTTCACGGCGGGGATGATGCCATCAAAGGACATATCCACCACTTCCAGCTCCACGCCCAGGTGATCGGCGATCTGCTGGGCCAGCCACATATCGCAGCCTGCGAAGTTAGCATTCAGATCCTTGAACTCGTAGGGAGCGTACTGGGCTTCCGTACCGACTACCAGCTTGCCGCTGGTCTTGACCTTTTCCAGCAGACTTGCCACTGCGGCCGGTTCTGCAGGGGTTTCCTCAGCCGGGGTGCTGTCTGCCGGAGCGGAATCTTCAGTTTTGCTGCCGCAGCCGGTCAGCAGAGACAGCATCATCATGGCGCCCAGCGCCAGAGACATGAGCTTTTTCCATGTATTCTTTTTCATGTTATCCTCCAAATCCTGAGTGATTATTGAATCAACTCTGTTTATACGTATGATTATACGCAATATTCAGCTAAAATCAATAGGCAAACTGTATATAATCGAAAACTTGCTGAATGAATATTTATAAATATTCACAACATGCGAATAAATTGCCGTCAGAAGGACAGGCCCTCCATCCGGTCAAAGGCTTCCTTCAGGCGGTCCAGCCCCACCGTACACGCAATGCGGAAATGTCCGGCGCCGGTGCTACCGAACAGCGTGCCGGGTGTGACCAGAACATGGGCCCGTTCCAGGAGCGCCTGACAGAAGTCCTCGGCGCTGAGGCCGGTTTTCTCAATGCCGGGGAAGAGGTAGAAGGTGCCCTTGGGCCGTACCAGACTGAGGTAGGGGATTTGCTCCATCCGGTCCGCCGCGTAGAAAATGCGGTCCCGGTAGGCCAGAACGTATTTCTCACGAATGGTCTGCCGGATCGCCAGCGCCTGTATGGCGGCCCGCTGGGAGATGGAAGGGGCCGTATAGATCAGGGAGTTGTTGATGTTGCTCATGACCTCCAGTATCTCCGGCTCCGCGATGGCTACGCCCACCCGCCAGCCGGTCATGAGAAAATTCTTGGAAAAGCTGTTCAGGGTGATGACTCGGTGGGCAAGCCCCGGGATCGTGCGAATAGGGATGAAGTCCCCCTCGTAGAGATAGGTGGTATAGATCTCATCCGCCGCGATCAGCAGGTCATGCTCCTCCGCCACCCGGCCCAGCAGCTCCAGCGTGGAGCGGTCATAGCCCATGCCGGTGGGGTTGCAGGGATTGTTGAACACGATAAGCTTGGTACGGGGGGTGATGGCCGCCCGGAGACGGGCTTCGTCAATGGCCCACGCCTCATTAGCATAGGTGGGGACCTCTACGCACACTCCTCCGGCCAGTTCCGCCTGAGTGCGGTAGAGAGAGAAGTAGGGGGAAAAGACGATGACCTCGTCACCGGGGTCCAGGACGGACAGCATCACCAGCGCCATTCCCATGCTGCTGGAAGCGGTGACCAGAACGTGATCCGGGGAGAGGGGCTGCTTGAAATCCGTCTGCCATGCGTCACAGACGGAGCGGATCAGCTCCGGATCACCCTTCGGATCACCATAGTGGGTGTACCCGGCCTTGGCTTCCCGGAAGGCGGTGTCGATGATGGCGTCATCGGTGATAAAGTCCGTGTCGCCGATGCTGAGATCAATGATATCCGAATACCGGGCCAGCGCGTCGGTGTCCAGACTCAGTCCGGCGTCGGAATTCTGAAATCGCTTGGCGATATATGATTTTACAGGTCTCATAGCGTTTCTCCTTTCACCCGGGGGATCACGGTGGACCCGTTGGGAATGATATAGGTGGATTTTCCGTCCAGTTCCGCAGCTTTCAGTAAGGCGTCCATATCGGAAAAGGCGTGAATGCCCATGGGGGCAACGGTCTGGGGATCAATGGAGGAATACATGAAAATGCGGTACCGCTGGGCCTGCTCACAGTTCAGGAAGAAGATGTAGCCTGCCACGGTGAAGGCCTCCCGCAGACGCTGCTCAATGGAGCCGTCCTGTAAATTCTTGCTCCAGTCGAAGTACTCGGCGGGGCCGCCGCCCTCCGGCGCTTCGATCACCAGAACCAGCGTACCGCCGGGCTTCAACGCGGATTCCACATTGTCAATGGTCTTGGTGCCCTGATAGAGGGAGATGTCCTTGGGAAAGCCGCCGCAGCTGGTGACCACGGCGTCTGCTCGGCAGGGAATATCCACCCGGTAAATGTCATCCACGGCAGTACAGGCCCGCTCCCAGGAGGTCAGGTAGTGGCCGGAGAAGATATACGAGAGCTTCATGTCGGCGTTCATCACCAGATTTACCATGAAGAGGTTGTTCACCAGTGACGCCGCCTCGCACATATCCTCGTGCAGCGGGTTTCCCGCCAACACACCGTTTCCGATGGCGGGATTGGTGCGGAGCTTGGTGCTGTCCAGCGAATAGGCGTGGTTGTGGCGAATGGTCTCTAAGCCGCTGATGCCGGGGAGGATGCTCTTCCGTCCGCCGCCGAAGCCGGCCATCACATGATGGGTGGCGGCGCCTAAACAGACCACCAGATCCGCTTCTGCGGCAGTGCGGTCGATCCACACTGGTGTCTCATGGGGCGTAGTGCCCAGATAGGCAAGATCCTTGGCCTCGCAGTCATGATTCTTCACACGGACCCGGTTATAGACCCCGTCGGTGACCAGTGTCCGCAGTTCCTGCTCATCGCCGCCGATGTGAGTGCCGTTGGCCACCACGATGGTCAGATGCTCCGGCTGTACGCCGCATTCGTCGATGAGATAGTCAACGAGATGGGGAATCACCAGATCCTGCCGCATCCAGAATCGGGTCATGTCACTGATCACCAGCGCCACCCGATCTCCGGGGCGGACCCGCTGGCGCAGAGGCGCGCTGTCGATGGGCTGCTCCAGCGAGGCGAACAGGGCAGAACGGATGTCGCTGATGGGCGGCGTCTCTGTTCCATGCAGCTCCGCCAGAATATCCGCTTCGTTCAGGGAAAGGGACACAGACCCATGTCCATATTTAAAATTGTAGGTTTTCATAAGCAGCCTCCTATGAAGACACATGAATAATAATTCATTATACACGCTGAATTTGAATGTTCAATAAGGAATCTGCCGCCGCTTTACCAAAATTCGGCGTTGTTCAGCGGAGGACTTTTGTGTTTTTTTGACAAGGGAGGGCAAAGATAAAAACCGCCCGCCCGGAAATCCAGACGGGCGGCTGGATCAGCGGCGCAAATAAGCGTCAATATCAAAGGGCTGCAATGCAGTAGTGGATTTCAGATATAAGGGGTGGTGGGGATGGCCGGATTTCAGAAGCGGCCCGGCGGTGAACCATTGAGCGTTTGCGGCCTGACCGTCAGCGGCGAAATCCCGCATACAGTCCATGAGGTAATCCCGCTTTTCGATGATGTTCCCCCAGGCGGCCCAGATAGCAGGGGTCTCCGAAAGGGAGAGAAGATAGCGGAAGGCTTTCCGGTTCTCTTCGTGGAGAGCGCTGTTGCACACCCACTCCATATCGTCCGGCCGGGTGGCCCGCTGGGCGTAGACATTGAACATGAGAAAGCTGTCATAGCCGTTGTTCAGGGCGATGCGCTGGGCGGACTGCAGGGTGGGGTCCAGCGCGTCCGGCGCGGCGGTGGAGGGGTTGATCCCCACGCAGATCAGAGGCTTTTGGCCCCGGGTGCCTAAAATGTAACGGTATTCGGAATAGGTGTTGGGCACATAGAGCCAGCGGCTCACATCGTAATCCGGGGAGGGGCGCAGGGCGGCGTCCAGCGCCGGATCAAACAGCTCGAGGGCCACGGTATCCGTGGTGCCCTGTGGAATATGGGGCATGACGATCACTCCTGTATGTCAGAATTCATAGCGAAGCCATTGTAGCATGGCGGCGAAAAAAAGGCAATCGGGTCTGTTTTTGGCGGCGGCGTTGTGATAGAATGGAAAAAAACAAACTGTGGGAGGTCACTATGCTGACGATCTTGATCGGCCGTGCCAAAACGGGAAAATCGGATACCATGCTGCGGCGGATGGCGGAGCTTGGAGAGAGCAGCCAGCAGATCCTGCTGGTGCCGGAGCACGCCTCCCATCAGGCGGAGGTGGACGTGTGCAGCGCCTGCGGCGATACCGCCAGCCGTCATGCCGAGGTGCTGAGTTTTCGGCGGCTGAGCGAGCGGGTGCTGAGCATCACCGGCGGCATCGCGGACGTGACGCTGGATAACGGCGGCAAGCTGCTGACCCTCCAGCGGGCGCTGCTGGAAACGGCCCCTCAGATGACCGTATACCGGAAGCCCTCGCAGAAGGTGGGCTTTCTGGAACAGATGCTGGCGCTGTTCGACGAGCTGCGAAGCTACGAGGTGACCCCGGAGATCCTGTACCAGCAGGCGCAGGACATAGACGGCGCCACCCACGACAAGCTGACGGATCTGAGTCTGCTCTACGCCGCCTATGAGGCCCGGCTCCGCCGTCCCGGTCTGGACGCCCGGGACCGGATGACCAAGCTCTGCGACCATCTGGAGGAGTCCGGCTATGTGCGGGACAAGGACATTTTCATCGACGGCTTCACCTATTTCAACGCGCAGGAGCGCCGGGCGCTGGCGGTTTTTCTGCGGCAGGCCCGGTCTGTCACGGTCACGCTGTTAGGGGAGGTCAACAGCCGGGAGGAGATCTTTGAACCCACGCTGAAGACCATGTCCATGCTGGAGCGGTTGGCCGCTTCTGAGGGGAAACCTGTAAAGCTACTATCCTTAACAAATGAGGACCCGTCAGCACTTGGACATTTGGAGCACCATTTCTTCGGGGAAAATCTGCCCTATGAGGGCGACAGCACCGCCATCCGGCTCCGGGAGGCCGCCACTGTCTATTCCGAGGTGGAGCAGACCGCTGCCGACATCCGCCGTCTGCTGGCGGCGGGGAAGTGCCGCTGCCGGGACATCACCGTGGCGGCCCGGAATATGACGGAGTACGCCGGGACCATCGAAACGGTGTTCGAGCGGTACGGGATCCCGGTGTATCTCAGCCGCCGCAGCGACATTCTGGAAAAGCCGGTGCTGAGCCTGCTGACCGGCGTGCTGTCCTCCATCTCCAACGGCTATGAGTACGAGGATATGTTCCGCTGGCTGAAAACCGGTTTGGCGGGCCTGACGGCAGAAGAATGTGACCTGCTGGAAAACTATGTTCTGAAATGGGACATCCACGGCCAGACGTGGCTCCGGGACGAGGACTGGACGGAAAACCCGGACGGCTACGGCGCGCCGTGGAATGACCGGCGGCAGGCCGTGCTGACGCAGGTAAATCAACTGCGCCGCCGGGTGCGGGAACCGCTGGAGCGTCTGGCGGCGGGCTTGAAGGCCGGGGAGACGGCCCGGGACTATGTAGAGGCCCTGTACGGTTTCATGGAGGAGCTGAAACTGGAAACGGCCCTGACGGAGCGGATGCATGCGCAGGCGGAGGCGGGCCGGATGCAGGAGGCGGAGGAGACCGCTCAGCTTTGGGAGATCCTCTGCGGTGTGCTGGATCAGTTTGTGGAAATTTTAGGGGAAGAACACTTGGAACAGAGCGAGTTTGAGCGGCTGTTCAGACTGGTGCTGACCCAGTACAGCGTGGGTACCATCCCCGTGGCTTTGGATCAGGTGTCCGTCAGTGAGATCACCCGGAATGACCGACATACCACAAGCTACCTCTTTTTGCTGGGAGCCAATGACCACGTGCTGCCGGACCCCGGTCAGAGCGGCGGCCTGCTGAACGAGGATGACCGTCAGGCGCTGGCCCTCCGGGGCGTCGAGCTGGCCCCCACCGGCATGGAACGGATGGGCATTGAACTGCAAAACCTCTACGCCGCGCTTGCCCAGCCCACGGCGGGCCTGACGGTGAGCTATCCGGTGACGGATGTTTCCGGCAGCGAACTGCGCCCCGCGTTTGTGGTGGAGCGGCTGCGGAAATTGTTTCCGGAGCTGCGTGTGGAACACGAGCGAGCTGACAAGGCATATCGCCTGTCAGCCGTTGAACCTGCGCTGGAAATGGCGGGACAGGACCCCAACGGCCTCCTGTGGCGGTATTTTCAGCAGGAGCCGGACTGTGCCCGGCATTTAAGCGCTATGGAGCGAGCCGCCGCGGCCCGACGGGGCAGTCTGTCTCCCGCCGCAGTCCGGGCCATTTACGGAGAGCGGGTTTCCATGACCGCCTCCCGGCTGGAACGGATGCGCTCCTGCCACTTCGCCTACTTCATGGAGTACGGTCTGCGGGCCAAGCCCCGGGAACCGGCCTCCTTCGACGCGCCCCAGATCGGCACGTTTCTCCACTATCTGCTGGAAAACGTCACCCGGGATGTACTGGGGCAGGGCGGCTTTGCCGCGGTGGATAACAAAGAACTTCACCGCCTGACCCGACAATATATCGACCAATACGCGGAACAGGAGCTGCACAATTTCCAGAACCGTACCCCCCGGTTCCGGTATCTGTTCAACCGTCTGCGGACCAACGCCTACGCTATCATTGACCAGGTGGCGGAGGAACTGCGCCACTCGGATTTTGTCCCCATGGCCTTCGAACTGGGGTTCGGAGGGAAGGACGGAACGCTGCCCGCTGTCACCATTTCCCGGCCGGACGGGGAACTGCGGGTAGGCGGCAAGGTGGACCGGGTGGACGGCTGGATCAAGGACGATAAGCTGTACCTCCGGGTGGTGGACTACAAATCCGGCAAGAAGAAATTCGATCTGGCCAACGTCCGCATGGGACTGGATATTCAGATGCTGCTGTACCTCTTTGCCCTGCAAAAGGAGGGGGCGGAATTTTTCGGAAAAGAGATCGAACCGGCAGGCGTGCTGTATCTCCCCGCCCGGGACGAGATTTTGCCGGCGGAGCGGGGCATCTCCCCGGAGGCTCTGCAAAAGGAGCGGGAAAAGACGCTGAAACGCTCTGGACTTCTCTTGGAGGACCCGGCGGTGTTGCAGGCCATGGAGCATGAGGCCCTGACGGAACCCCATTATCTGCCGCTGCGGGTCGGCAAGGACGGAAATCTCTCCGGGAGCCTCGCCTCCGCCGCCCGGCTGGGGAAGCTGGGCACGTATGTGGACAAATTGCTGGGCCAGATCTCCGACGAGCTGCGCAGCGGCAACATCGACGCGGATCCCTGCTGCCACAGCGAGGAGGACAGCCAGTGCCGTTTCTGCGACTGGGTCTCCGCCTGTCAGTTCCGCGATGGCCGGGACCGGGACCGTCTGCGGTACATCCTGCCGGTAAAACCGGAGGAATTCTGGAAAGAACTTGAGGAAGGAGGCGGTGACCCATGGCAAAGCTGAAACTGACGGAGCAGCAGCAAGCGGCTGTGGAAAATCGGGGCGGCAGTCTGCTGGTGTCCGCCGCCGCCGGGTCTGGCAAGACGAAGGTGTTGGTGGAGCGGCTGTTCCGATACGTGACGGAGGACCACTGCCATATCGATGATTTTCTCATCATCACCTACACGAAGGCTGCCGCCGCCGAGCTGCGGAGCAAGATCGCCGCCGAACTGTCCAAACGGATGGCGGAGACCCCGGAGGACCGACACCTCCGCAGCCAGCTTTTGCGGGTGTATCAGGCGGACATCAAGACCGTGGACGCCTTCTGCACGGCACTGCTGCGGGAGAACACCCATCTTCTGGCACAGGAGAGAGAGCGCTATACCCTGACGCCGGACTTTCGGGTGCTGGACGAAAATGACGCAAAGCTCCTGCGCCAGCGCGTGCTGACCCGGGTACTGGAGCGGTTTTACGAGGAACTGGACGAGGGCGGCGCGCTGCTGGCGGATACGCTGGGCGCGGGCCGGGATGACAGCGCCTTGGAGGATCTGGTGCTGGAAACCTACGAAAAGCTGCAAAGTCACGCCGATCCCGAACACTGGCTCGCGGAAAATCGGACGATCTGGGAAAATCGGAGCGGGGACTTCGACGAAACGCCCTACGCCGCCGAGCTGCTGGCGGTCATCCGTCGAAAGGGGTTTCACTATATGGAAGCGCTGCGGCGGGCGGGACAGTCCACCGTGGGCGGGGATCTCTATAAGGGATACGGCGAAAAATTTCTGCGGGCCAGCCGCAGCTTCGCACCCTTGGCGGCAGCACAGAACTGGGAAGCCGCCCGCATTTCTCTGGATGGACTGGAATTCCCCCGGCTCACCACGCCGAAGGGAATGGCGGATGACCCGGAGATCGTGAGACTGAAGGGGCTGTGGGAGAACGCCAAAACTGCCGCCAAAAAGCTGGCTCCCATGCTGGCGGTCAGCGATACGGAAGCCATGGAGGACCTTCAGACCATGGCCCCTGCCATGATGGCCCTTTTGAAGCTGACGGCAGACTTTTCCGACGCGTACCGGACGGAAAAGCTGCGGATGAACTGCGCCGATTTCTCCGATCAGGAGCATCTGGCCCTTCGCCTGCTGGTGGAGCGGGACGGCGCGCCTACGGAACTGGGCCGTCAGGTGGCGGGCCGCTACCGGGAGATCCTGGTGGACGAGTATCAGGACATCAACGAGGTGCAGAACGCCATTTTCCGGGCGGTGTCCCGTGAAGGCAAAAACCTCTTTACCGTAGGGGACGTAAAGCAGAGTATTTACCGGTTCCGGTTGGCGGACCCTACGATTTTTCTTGACAAGTACCGCAGCTTCACACCTGCTGAAAATGCAGTGGAAGGGGAGGAACGCAAAATTCTGCTGTCCAAAAACTTCCGCTCTCGGGGAGAGATTTTGGACGCGGCCAATTTCGTCTTCTCCAACATCCTGTCGGCGGAGATGGGAGAGATGGAATACGGCGAGGACGAGTCCCTCCACTTCGGTGCGGAGTACTACCCGCCCCGGAAGGATTGCGAGACGGAATTCCACCTCATCTCCGCCCATCAGAAGTCGGCGGCAAATGAGCGCCCGGTGAAACGGCTGCTGGCGGAGGCCCGGTTCACGGCGCAGCGTATCCGTCAACTTTTGGATGAGGGCTATCCCGTCACCGGGGAGGACGGCACGCTGCGGCCCTGCCGCCCGGAGGACATCGTGATCCTGATGCGCTCTCCGGGGAGCCGGTCCGCCGCCTTCGCCCAAGCGCTGGCGGAGCGGGATGTGCCCTGCTCCTTTGAGGAAAGCGGCGATTTCTACCAGACCCCGGAGATCTCTGTCACGCTGGCCCTGTTGGAGATCGTCGACAATCCCCGGCAGGATGTGCCGCTGATCGCCGTGCTCCGCTCCCCGGTGTTCGGCTTTACGCCGGACCGTCTGGCGGAGATCCGCAGCCGTGACCGGGAGGGAGACTTCTATGACGCTCTGCTGGCGGACGGCGGCGAGGACGTACAAGCGTTCCTGACGATGCTGACCGGACTGCGGGACGCGGCGGCAGATATGAGCGTGTGCCGCCTGCTGTGGCACATCTACAATACGCTGCATCTGCCGGGCATCTTCGGCGCTATGGACGAGGGCGGCGTCCGGCAGGAAAATCTGGTGGCCCTGACCCGCCACGCCGAGCGCTTTGAGAGCAGCGGCTACCGGGGGCTGTTCGCCTTCATCACCCAACTCCGGCGGCTCATTGATGCTGGGCAGGCTCCCGCCGTGAAAACCGCTGGGGGGAACGGCGGCGTTCAGATGATGAGTATTCACAAATCCAAGGGCCTGGAATTTCCCATCGTGTTCCTCTGCGATTTGGAGCACGCCTTTTCCCGGCAGGATTTCGATACGCCGGTGCTGGTGCACCCGGCACTGGGCCTTGGCCCTCTGTGCATCGACCTGAAGCGGAAGATCCGCTATCCCACCATGGCCCGGCTGGCGCTGGAAGAAAAGCTTCGCCGTGAAAATCTTGCGGAGGAACAGCGGATCCTGTATGTGGCCATGACCCGGCCAAAGGAAAAGCTGATTTTGGTAGACGCGCTGTACGGCGCGGAAAAGCGCCTTCAAAAGCTGACCGCCGCTGCGGCCTGTCCCGTCATGCCGGAGGTGGTGGCGGAGGGGAAGTGCTTCGGAGATTGGATCTTACTGCCGCTGCTGTGCCGCCCGGAGGCCGCGCCTTTGCGGGATATGGCCGGGGTGATGGCGGGCGGTCTGTATACCGGCGATACCGCCCCATGGCAGGTGTTCATCCATGACGGCGATGACTTCGGATGGGCGCCCGGAGTGGCCGTGTCCGACACGGAGAAGGATGCAGGAGAAACGCTCTTTGACCCGGCGCTGTTGACCTTCCGGTATCCCTATCAGCGGGAAACAACTCTCCCCGCCAAACTCACCGCCACGCAGCTAAAGGGCCGGGCGCTGGATCAGGAGATCGCGGAAGATGCCTACCACACGCCCTATATCCGGCCCCTTGTCCAGCCGAAATTCCGCCGGGAGAAAAAGGGACTGACACCGGCGGAGCGGGGCACCGCCACCCATCTTGTCTTGCAGTATCTGGATCTGCAAAATTTGGATGTGCCCGGACAGGTGGAAAAGCTGCGGCTGGAGGCCAAGCTGACGGCGGAGCAGGCGGCGGCTGTGGACGTTCCCGCTCTGCGGCGCTTTCTGGAATCCCCGCTGGCTGAGGAAATGCGGCAGGCGGAAACGGCGGCGCGGGAGTATCGGTTCACGGTGCTGATGCCGGCCCGGGATTATGACCCGGCAGCCGCGGAGGAGGACAGCATCCTGCTGCAAGGCGTGGTGGACTGCTGGTTTGAAACGCCGGAGGGCATCACGGTGGTGGACTTTAAGACCGACTTCGTACAGACGGAGGAAGATGTGGCGCAGCACGCGGAGCTGTACCGGGGCCAGCTGGCGGCGTACTCTCTGGCGCTGGAACGGGTGCTGGAAAAGGCGGTGACACGGAAGGCACTGTACTTCCTGCAAGCCGGGAAAACCGTGGAAATCTCGTGATTTCAAGCTTTTTCGCAAAAACCGGAAAAAATGCTTGCAATCTGTGTTCCGATGTGATATGCTTATTTAGCTTTTGTGGGGTGAAAGCTCCATAGAGGTAGTTTTGTACCAGAAAGAGGTGAACGAGAGCAATGAAGGAAGGAATCCATCCCAATTATCAGCAGACTACGATTACTTGCGCCTGCGGTAATGTGATTGAGACAGGTTCTACCAAGAGTGATATCAAGGTGGAAGTCTGCTCGAAGTGTCACCCCTTCTTCACTGGCAAGCAGAAGCTGGTCGATACCGGCGGACGCGTGGCCAAGTTCAACAAGAAGTTCGGCCTGAACAAGTAAGCCTGTACACTCCGTCACATCCAGCAGTGGTCTGCATCCGCAGACCACTGCTTTTTTATTGCATTTTTTCAAAATTCGGATATACTGGACACATCAATGAAATGGGAAACCCATTTGACACGGGGCCTCCCAAACGCAAGGAGAGACACATTTGTTACCGAAAAAGGAAGAAATTCGAGATAAAGTTGTATTGGTGGGCCTGAACTCCCCGGTTTTGCGGGAGGACAGCGCCACCGAGGAAAGTATGGACGAGCTGTCCGCTCTGGTGGAGACCGCCGGTGGCGAGACTGCCGGCATCGTTCTCCAGAACCGGGCCACGCCGGATCCTCGCACCTTCATCGGGGAGGGCAAGGTGGCGGAGGTGCAGCTTTACGTTGAAAATGTAGGTGCTACCATGGTCATTTTCGACAATGACCTTTCCCCCTCCCAGCAGCGGGTGCTGACGGAGCTGCTGGGCATTCAGGTATTGGACCGCTGCGGCCTGATCCTGGATATTTTCGCTCAGCGGGCAAAAACCAAGGAGGGCCGCTTGCAGGTGGAGCTGGCCCAGTACCGCTATCTGCTGCCCCGGCTGATCGGTATGTGGAGCCATCTGGAGCGTCAGGGCGGCACCAGCGGCAAGGGGCCTATTGGCTCCAAGGGCCCCGGCGAGACGCAGCTGGAAACGGACCGCCGTCTTATCAACAAGAAGATCGACAAGATCCGGGCAGATCTGGAAGAGGTACGCCGTGTCCGGGCCACCCAGCGACAGCAGCGGCAGAAGAACGAGATCCCGGTGGTGGCCATCGTTGGCTATACCAATGCGGGCAAATCTACCTTGCTGAACCAGCTTACCGGCGCTGCGATCCCGGCCAATAACCGGCTGTTCGACACGCTGGACACCACCAGCCGCCTGCTGACGGTCAGCGATACAATGGATGTGGTGGTGTCCGATACCGTTGGCTTCATCCGCAAGCTGCCCCATCAGCTGGTGGAGGCGTTCAAGGCCACACTGGAGGAATTGGAGTACGCAGATCTGCTGCTCCATGTTATCGACGTGTCCAACCCGGAATGGCAGCATCAGGCGGAGGTCGTGGAGAAGCTGATCGTGGAACTGGGAGCCAATGAGATCCCCCGCATCGACGTATTCAATAAGTGCGACCGTGTGGAGGCCGGTGACCTGCGGCCCCACGGCGCTGACATCTGCTCCATCTCCGCCCGGACCGGTGAGGGCGTGGACCGTCTGCTGGAAATGATCGACCGGCGGCTGGACAAGGGCACCCGCCGGGTGACCATCCACCTGCCGTATGACAAGGGCAGCCTGCTGGATATGCTGTACCGGGAGGCCAAGGTGGAATCCGTGGAATACAGCGAGACCATTGACATTGTGGCGGTGTGCCCGCCCAAGGTGCTGGGCCAGATCGGAGACTATACCCCGGACTGGACGCCGCCGAAAGAGGACTGGGAATGATCACGCTGAAAACGCGGCGGCTGCTCCTCGCCCCCTGGCGGGAGGAGGATGCCGAGGCATTGTACGCTCTGGCGTCGGACCCGGAGATCGGCCCCATGTGCGGCTGGGAACCCCACGGAAGCGTGGAGGAAAGCCGGGAGGTCATCCGGGATGTGTTCAGTGCGCCGGAGGTCTGCGCAATTCTCAGCAGAGAGAGCGGCGCACTGCTGGGAGCGGTGGGCCTTCAGCCGTCATCGGAGATTTTTCCGGAGCTGTCTGCCACAGAGCAGCGGGAGATGGGCTATTGGCTGGGACGGCCGTATTGGGGCCATGGCGTTATGACGGAGGCTGCAACAGAACTGCTGCGCTTCGGCTTTGAGACGCTGGGGCTGGAAGCCGTCTGGTGCTCGCATTATGACTGGAACAGCCGGTCTCGTCGGGTCATTGAGAAGTGCGGCTTCCGCTATCAGTTCACGAAAGAGACAACGAATGTCATCGGAACGACCAACAAAACGGTGTTTTACGCCTTGAAAAAGGAAGAATGGCTGGCTTTTTCCGGTGAAAAGGAGTTTGCATGACGGAGTACATCGTCCCCTATCAGGACGCCGAGAGCGAGTTTACGGAAAAGCGCTCCCGCTTCATCACCCACCTCTACAAGGTGGAGACGGAGGCGGAGGCCCGGGCCCGCATCGAGGAAATGAAAAAGAAATACTATGACGCCCGGCACAACTGCTGGTGCTACCTCCTGCAAGAGGGCGGCGTGGTCCGCTACTCCGATGACGGCGAGCCGCAGGGCACGGCGGGCCAGCCTATGCTGAACGTGTTCCAGCGGAAGGAGGTCTGGAATGTGTGCTGCGTTGTGACCCGGTACTTCGGCGGCATACTGCTGGGAGCCGGGGGGCTGACCAGAGCCTACACCAAGGGAGCCACTGATGCGCTGACCGCCGCCGGGATCGCCCGGATGGGGCTTTGGACGCTATGGGACGTACCCTGCACTTATCCGCTGCTGGAGCGGATGAAGCTGGAGGTGGCCGCCGCCGGCGGCGTGGTCCGGGACGCGGAATACGGCGCGGACATCACCCTTCACGCGGCGTTCCCTGCCGGCGGCGCGGAGCGGTTCCAGGCGAAGCTGACGGAGCTTTCTGCCGGAAGCCTGTCCATGACGGCGGCAGGAGAGGAGTTCCTGCCTGGTCCCCGGGAGGAGGCCCGGTAACAGCGCCTGCATTTCCGGCGTTTCGACTGAAAACGGCGGATTTTCCTTGCATTTCCCACAAAACTTCTGTATAATGCAAATTTATGATAGATTTTTTCAGGGAGGACTGACAGCAATGGCTGACGAGATCAAAACCACGGCGGCGGAGGCCCCCGAAAGCCGCAACTTCATCCATGCTTTTATTGAGGAGGACATCGCCCAGGGCGGGCAGTTTGAGGGCATGACCGTGCACACCCGGTTCCCGCCGGAGCCCAACGGCTATCTGCATATCGGCCACTGCAAGGCCCTGACCATCGACTTCGGTACCGCTGAGAAGTTCGGCGGATTGTGCAACCTGCGGATGGATGACACCAACCCTACCAAAGAGGACGAGGAGTTCGTGGAGGCCATCAAGGAGGATATCCACTGGCTTGGCTTCGACTGGGGTGACCGCTTCTTCTACGGCTCCGACTATTTTGAGGAGGATTACCGTCAGGCGGTGGGCCTCATCAAGAAGGGCCTGGCCTATGTGTGCCAGCTGTCTCCCGAGGAGTTCCGGGCCCACCGGGGTGACATCGGCGTTCCTGCCACGTCTCCCTACCGGGACCGTCCCGTGGAGGAGAGTCTGGACCTGTTCGCCCGGATGCGGGCAGGGGAGTTCCCCAACGGCGCCATGACCCTGCGGGCCAAGATCGACCTGGCCAGCGGCAACTTCAACATGCGGGACCCCGTTATCTACCGGATCAACCACATGCACCATCACCGTCAGGGGGACAAGTGGTGCATCTATCCCATGTATGACTTCGCCCATCCCATTCAGGACGCGCTGGAGGGCATTACCCACAGCCTGTGCTCTCTGGAATTTGAGGCCCACCGGCCCCTGTACAACTGGGTCATCGAGCACTGCGACCTGCCTGCCCATCCCCGGCAGATCGAGTTCGCCCGGCTGGGCATCGACCACACCGTCATGAGCAAGCGGAAGCTCCGCAAGCTGGTGGAAGAGGGCCGGGTCTCCGGCTGGGACGATCCCCGGATGCCCACCCTGTGCGGCCTGCGCCGCCGGGGCTACACCGCTAAGTCCATCCGCAATTTCTGCGACCGCATCGGCGTGGCCAAGTCCGCCAACGTGGTGGAGTACGGCTTCCTGGAGCACTGCCTGCGGGAGGACCTGAATGAAACGGCCCAGCGGGTCATGGCGGTGCTGCGGCCCATCAAGCTGACCATCACCAACTATCCCGCCGGAAAGACGGAGACCGTCACCGTGGAGAACAATCCGCTGGACCCCTCTGCCGGGACCCGGGAAGTACCCTTCTCCGGCAGCCTGTGGATCGAGGCCGACGACTTCATGGCTGAGCCGGTTCCCAAGTACAAGCGTCTGACCCCCAACGGCCCCGAGTGCCGCCTGAAGGGCGCGTATCTCATCAAGTGCGTCGGCTATGAGACGGATGAAAACGGTAATGTGACCGAGATCGCTGCCGAGTATGACCCCAACAGCCGGGGCGGTGACCCCGCCGACGGCCGGAAGGTGAAGGGCGCCACCATCCACTGGGTGGATGCCGCCACCGCCGTGGACGCCGAGGTGCGCCTTTACGACAACCTGTTCACCGACGCCAATCCTGACGCCGCCGACAAGGACTTCATGGACTGCCTGAATCCCAATTCCCTGGAGGTCCTGACGGACTGCAAGGTGGAATCCGGCCTGGCCGCCGCGGCGGACAGCTACGCCGCCGGACATGAGGCGGGCAAGACGGCACCCGGCTTCCAGTTCATGCGCCTGGGTTATTTCTGCCTGGACAGCAAGGATACCAAGGCGGGCCATCCGGTGTTCAACCGCAGCGTCAGCCTGAAGGATAGCTTCAAAAAGTAATCCAAATAAAAGGTCTGTCCCGAAACTTCGGGGCAGACCTTTTTTGCTCAGTCGATCTTCAGGGGCTTTTTCAGGTTGTAGAAGGTGAAGGTGCCGGTGCCATCCAGATTTCCGTCCTGATCCGTGATCCGGATGTCGAATACGCAGACGGTGCCGCCGTGCTTGGCCTCCCGGGCCTCGGCGGTCAGAACATCGCCTGCCTTGGCTGCACGCATGAAATTGTACTGGGCGTTCAGCGTCACCGCCTGTTCGCCGTAAGCCGCCATGGCGGAGCCGGCGGCGTTGTCCGCCATGGAGAAGAACAGGCCGCCATGGGCTACGTCCACGGGATTCAGATCGTCCTCCGTTACGGTCTTGACTACCTTGGCATAGCCGGGGGACAGCTCCGTCACCGTGATGCCGATACGCTGGCAGAAGCGGTTGCGGGCGTTGCGGTATTCCAGAATTTTTTGCATATCCATTTGCAGGAACTCCTCAACATGATTTTGCCCCATTTTACACGCTTTGACAGAAAAGGTCAAACGAAAACAGAAGAAAATGCTCAAAAACCGTTCCGTTTCGCTTGCAACCGCGCGGTGGAATACAGAATTGACCGCCGGAGCAGCGCTCCGGCGGTTTTTCTCCTATAAGTGCTTGCGGATGGTGTTGATGGCCCCTTTTTCCAACCGGCTCACCTGGGCCTGAGAGATGCCCACCTCGGCGGAGACCTCCATCTGGGTCTTGCCCTCGTAGAACCGCAGGGACAGGATGCGCCGCTCCCGTGGGTCCAGCAGCTTCATGGCATCCTTCAAGGCAATGCGCTCCGTCCAGCGCTCATCTGTGTTTTTCGTGTCGCTGACCTGATCCATGACGCAGATGGCATCCCCGCCGCTGTCATAGATCGGCTCGTACAGAGAGACCGGGTCCACGATGGCGTCCATGGCAAAGACAACCTCCTCCCGGGGAATATCCAGCACCTTGGCGATCTCCTCCACTGTCGGCTCTTTCTGGTTTTCCGCCATGAGGCGCTCCCGGGCCTGCAAGACCCGGTAGGCGGTGTCCCGCATGGAGCGGGAAACCCGGATGGCGCTGTTGTCCCGGAGGTAGCGGCGAATCTCGCCTACGATCATGGGCACACCGTAGGTAGAAAACTTTACTGGCTGGGAAATATCGAAATTGTCAATGGCCTTGATGAGCCCTACACAGCCAACCTGAAACAGATCGTCCACGCTTTCACCTCGCCCCGCGAACCGCTGGATCACCGACAGCACCAGCCGCAGATTCCCCTCGATCAGCTCTTCACGGGCCTGCCGGTCCCCGGCCTTGCTACGGCGGAGCAGCTCCATGGTCTCACTGCTTTTCAGGACCTTCAGCTTTGCCGTGTTGACCCCCGCGATCTCCACTTTCCCCTGCATATATCCGCCTCCTGCCGTTAAGCTCGACGGAGTCAGTATGCCCCTGCCGCGTTTTTCCTATACGGGAGGTTTTTGCCGATTCCGGCGGCATAGGACAGTCCCGGATCGGCATACCATTTTCTGAAAGGGGGCGGCGTAGATGCGGATACGGGAACTGCGGCGGAAAGAGGTCATCAACATTACGGACGGCGGGCGGCTGGGCTTTGTGGGGGACGTGGACCTCCGGATGCCGGACGGCCAGACGGCAGCTCTGATCGTCTACGGTCCCGCCCGTTTTTTCGGGCTGTTCGGCAGGGGAGAGGAGTACTACGTCCCGTGGGACAGCATCCAGCGGATCGGGGATGACATCATCCTCATCGACAAGCCCGCCCAGCACCGGGACCCGGCGCTGGAACGCCGCCGGCGGAAAAAATTCTGATAAAAAACAGCTCAACGTGGAATTTTCGGAGAAACGCCGAAAATTTCACGTATTTTTTGGAAATAATTCTTGCAATCCGTTTCACGTTGTGCTATGATAATTCAGCATTCCGCATGGCTGCGGACTCTTTGTTTGTGCCCATTTGTAAAAAACGGGTTAGCAGAGGGGAGGAAACAGCCAGAGGTACAAACTAAATTTTTGGAGGAAATCAAACTATGGCAAGTGTCGTATCCATGAAGTCCCTGCTGGAGGCAGGCGTCCATTTCGGTCACCAGACCCGTCGCTGGAACCCCAAGATGGCTCCCTATATCTACACCGAGCGCAACGGTATCTATATCGTTGACCTGCAGAAGACCGTGAAGAAGCTGGAGGAGGCTTACGCTTTCGTCCGTCAGCTGTCTGAGAACGGCCAGTCCCTGCTGTTCGTCGGCACCAAGAAGCAGGCTCAGGAGGCCATCAAGGAAGAGGCTACCCGCTGCGGTCAGTACTATGTCAACGCTCGTTGGCTGGGCGGCATGATGACCAACTTCAAGACCATGCGTACCCGCGTGGACCGTCTGAACCAGCTGAAGGCCATGCAGACTGACGGCACTTTCGATATGCTGCCCAAGAAGGAAGTCATGAAGCATCTGGGCGAGATCGAGAAGCTGGAGAAGTATCTCGGCGGCGTGAAGGACATGAAGAAGCTGCCCGGCGCTCTGTTCATCGTGGATACCCGCAAGGAGCGCAACGCCATCGCTGAGGCTCACAAGCTGGGCATCCCCGTGGTGGCTATTGCCGATACCAACTGCGATCCCGACGAGATCGACTATGTGATCCCCGGTAACGATGACGCCATCCGCGCCATCAAGCTGATCGCTTCTGTCATGGCCAACGCCATGCTGGAGGGCAAGCAGGGCGAGCAGATGGACGAGGCCGCTGAGGCCCCCGCTGCCGAATAAACTAAGACTCTGCGGGAGCGCAAGCTCCGATACTATACAAATTGGAGGAAAAAGATTATGGCTTTTACCGCTGCTGATGTTAAGAACCTGCGCGAAATGACCGGCGTAGGCATGATGGACTGCAAGAAGGCTCTGACCGCTTCCGACGGCGACATGGACAAGGCCGTTGAGTTCCTGCGTGAAAAGGGCCTGGCCGCCTCTGCCAAGAAGGCTGGCCGTGTTGCCGCCGAGGGCATGGCTTACGCCGCTGTCATCGACGGCGTGGGCGTGGTTGTTGAGGTCAACGCCGAGACCGACTTCGTGGGCAAGAACGAGAAGTTCGTGGACTTTGTCAAGGGTGTTGCCGCTACCGTGGCCGCCAACAAGCCCGCCGACCTGGAGGCCCTGATGGCCTGCAAGTACAACGGCACCGACCTGACTGTTGAGCAGCAGCAGCAGGAGATGGTCCTCGTCATCGGTGAGAACATCAAGGTGCGCCGCTTCGCCATCTTCACTGAGGGCGTTTCCGTTCCCTATATCCATGCCGGCGGCAAGATCGGCGTGCTGGTGAACCTGAAGGTGGAGGGCGATATTGACGCCACCGCCGTGGGCAAGGACGTTGCCATGCAGATCGCCGCTTTGAATCCCCGTTTCTGGGACAAGTCCCAGGTCTCCCAGGATGTCCTGGACGAGGAAAAGAAGATCATGATGGTCCAGATGGAGAATGATCCCAAGATGGCCAGCAAGCCCGAGCAGGTACGCGAGAAGATCGTCATGGGCAAGATGAACAAGTTCTACTCCGAGAACTGCCTGCTGCAGCAGGAGTTTGTCCGCGGCGATGTGTTCACCGGCACTGTCGAGCAGTATATCGCTGACGCTGCCAAGAAGCTGGGCGGCAAGATCACCTTCGTGGACGCCATCCGCTTTGAGAAGGGCGAAGGCATCGAGAAGAAGCAGGAGAACTTCGCTGAGGAGATCGCCAAGATGGTCAAGGGCTAAGCCCAACACCGAATATCGTCTGAAAAAGGACAGCCGTATTGCGGCTGTCCTTTTTGCTACGATCACGATGACGGCAGAAATCAAGATCCGTCAAGAAAACCGTCCCCGTGCTTGGCAGAGCCAAACATGGGGACGGTTTCGTAGTTTTGCCCGTGTTGGATCGGTCTTTTGAGCGGGGAGCGGCAAGCATGGTCAGTTTTCCAGCTCTGCCGGCGTTTTGGGATAGTCGGCGTAATAGCCATCATTGGGATTTGCCAGGTAGTACCGCAGCAGCTTGGCCCAGCCGGTTTCTTCTGCCGTCAAGGCATTGGCATTGATGGCGGCGTCCAGAGCGGAGACTGCTGTCTCGCAGTCGGCGGGGTAGTAGTCTGCACCGTAGGCGGTGCCTCCCATAATCAGAGTCTGCATCGCCTCATCATCGGCAGTGCTGCGGGCCAGCGCCTTGGCATAAGCCACCGGATCAGAAAAGAGAGCCCGGGAGAGGAGATAGCAGTAATCCTCCGCGTAAGCGCCGTCGATGCCGCGCGCAGCATAACCGCGCTGGATGAAATAAATATCACCACTGGAGTAGTGTTCCTGTTGGGAGAGCCAATCCAGCAAGGCAAATATAGTGCCACTGCTGTCGATACCGCCCAGTGTTCCAAATTCCTGCCAATCCATATCCGGCAGGTTGGTGAAAACATCCCGGCGGTAGGCATACCGTTCCTCGGCGGAGAGGTTTTCATTGGTTACAAGCTGGTTCCATGCAATATAGACCTGCCGGGTGGCATCTATCGGCTCCTGCGGAAGGTCCTGCCGGTGGGAGAAGTCCGGGTCGCCGTTTTCATCCACCGGGAAGGTGGAGGTATTGTTGGCGGCGGCGTAGAAGTCTCCCATATCCTGCATCAGCTCCATGGAGATGCCCGCCACCAAGCCATCCTTTATGAAGAAATAGATCGTCTGATAGCCGCGGCCCTCCTCAAAGGCGCTCCAGATATACAGATAGTCATGGGGAACCAGCGAATACCCATCCGCCTCCTTGAGACCGTACAGCAGCGTTCCTTCCGCCTGATCCTCCCTGCCAGAGTGATAGGCGTCCACCACAAAGGACTTTTCGATACCGACGCTGATGCCACGGGGCGTCCAGAAGCCGGGGGCCATGGTGGAAATGCGGCAGATGGTATCCCCGACGGCCTGCCCCTGCTCCGGGTCGGCCTGAAGGTGGATGTAGTCCACATACAGCCCGCCGCAGACCGCGTGGTGGACCGCGGCCAAATGGAGGTCCGTGCCCTCCGTGACGATCTTCTCCGGGGCCGTCAGGTGGAGGGAGGTGTGGAAGGGGAAGGGCACATCCTGATTTCCCAAAGTCAGGAACTCATACCATTCCCGGCCGTCCGTCCGGGGAACCTGCCATTGCAGGTAAAAGTCCGACGCGGGCTCAGCATAATCGCTTACCTGCCCCGCAGGCGGCTGGTTGATCCGGTAGAGAAGGTAACCGGTAATCAGAACCGGCAGCAGAACGCATACGCTCAGGAGGAGCCACCACTTTTTGCTGGTGTTTTTCGGCGGCGCCGGTTCCTCCGGCGTTTCCGTCAGCTCCGCCACGGAGACGCCCAGTTCCCGGGCCAACCTAATCAGGTTGTTCAGATCCGGGGTGGAGAGATCGGTCTCCCATTTGCTGACGGCCTGACGGCTGACGCCCAGGCGGGCACCCAGCTCCTCCTGAGAAATATTCAGCTTTTTTCGATACAGGCTGATGCGCTGTCCAAGTGTCATATCGCGTCCTCCTTCCAAAGGGGGTATCGGTGGAATTTCGACTTCAGTATACCATACGGGGCCGCTATTGGCTACCACCCGGCTGTCAACTATCGGTTGCGGGCGGAAAAAAGACCGGAATTCCAGCAAAAACCGGTCATGGAATTTTCCTGTGAAAATCTTCGGATACCCCCTTTCCAAACGACGGAAAATAAGGTAAAATAGACACTGATAACATATGCCACAGGAGGTCATTATGGAAAAACCGGTATATCATCGTGTCCTATTGAAGATCAGCGGCGAGGCCCTTGCGGGAGACAAGCATTCCGGTCTGGATTTTGAGGTCATTGGTCAGGTGTGCGACGTCATCAAGAAGTGTCTGGACATGGGCGTTCAGGTGGGTCTGGTCGTCGGCGGCGGCAACTTCTGGCGGGGGGCCAAGAACAGCGGCGGCGGCAAAATGGAGCGGACCCGTGCCGATCACATCGGTATGCTGGCTACGGTTATGAACTGTCTGGCAGTGGCGGACGTCTGCGAGCAGAAGGGCATCCCCGTCCGGGTGCAGACCGCCCTTGAGATGCGGGCCATCGCGGAGCCGTACATCCGTTCCCGGGCGATCCGGCATCTGGAAAAGGGCCGTGTGGTCATCTTCGGCGCCGGTACCGGCAACCCCTATTTCTCCACGGATACGGCAGCAGTACTGCGGGCGGCTGAGATCGACGCGGACGTGATCCTGCTGGCCAAGAACGTGGACGGCGTGTACAGCGCCGACCCAGTGAAGGACCCCACCGCCGTCAAGTATGACAGCATTTCCTATGATGAAGTGCTGGCCCAGCATCTGATGGTGATGGACACCACCGCAACCTCTCTTTCTATGGATAACCACATTCCCGTGCTGCTCTTTGCCCTGAAGGATCCGGAGAATATCATCCGGGCTCTCTGCGGCGAAAACGTGGGCACGATTGTAAAAGAATAAAGGCGCGAAAGGAAGGAACCAAGCTATGTTGAAAGACGATTACAAGATCTACGAGGAAAAAATGAATAAGAGCATTGACTCTGCCGCCGCGGACTTTGCTTCCGTCCGGGCAGGCCGTGCCAATGCCGCCGTGCTGGACCGCATTATGGTGGATTACTACGGCACCCCCACCCCTATTCAGCAGATTGCGGCGATCTCCACCCCGGACCCCCGGATTTTGCAGATCTCTCCGTGGGACGGTTCTGCGCTGAAATCCATCGAAAAGGCCATTCTGAACTCCGATCTGGGCATCAATCCCCAGAATGACGGCCGGAATATCCGTCTGAACTTCCCTCAGCTGACGGAGGAGCGCCGTAAGGAGCTGGTCAAGCAGATCCGCAAGTATGCGGAAAACGGCAAGGTGGCCATCCGCAACATCCGCCGGGACGCCATGGAGTCCTTCAAGAAGAAGGAAAAGGCTTCCGAGATCACCGAGGATGATCTGAAGCAGGCGGAAAAGGATCTTCAGAAGCTGACGGACGACAGCAGCAAGAAGATCGACGAGCTGCTGGCCCGCAAGGAAAAGGAACTGATGGAGATTTGATGAGCGAGACACGAAACACGCTGCATACGGCGGGGTGGGCTGCCAGCCCACCTCGCCATATTGCGATTATTATGGACGGTAACGGTCGCTGGGCCACCCAGCGGGGGCTGCCGCGCACCGCGGGACATAAGGCGGGGGCGGAGACCTTCCGCCGGATCGCCACCTACTGCAAGAACATCGGCGTCAAGTACCTGACGGTCTATGCCTTTTCCACGGAAAACTGGAAGCGCTCGGAGACGGAGGTTTCCGCCATCATGGCGCTTTTGAAGAAGTATCTGTTGGAAGCCGTGGACACCATGGAGCGGGACCATATCCGCCTCCATTTCTTTGGAGACATGACGCCCATCGCGCCGGAGCTGCGGGCGCTGGCCCACGAGACGGACGAGATCACGGAGCATTTGTCCAAGGACGATTTCCAGGCCAACGTCTGTCTGAACTACGGCGGCCGGGATGAGATCCTCAGGGCTGTCCGCCGGTTTGCGGCGGAGTGTGCGGAAGGGAAGCGGAAGCCGGAGAACCTGGACGAAACACTGTTTTCCACCTATCTGGACTCTGCCGGCATCCCGGACCCGGAGCTGATCATCCGCCCCAGCGGGGAGCAGCGGCTGAGCAACTTCCTCCTGTGGCAGTGTGCGTATTCCGAGTTTTATTACACGGATACCCTCTGGCCGGACTTCGATGAGGAGGAGCTGGACAAGGCGATCGCCGCCTACCAGAGCCGGGATCGCCGGTTCGGCGGCGTGAAGAAATAAGCCCTTACAGGTGTTGAAAGGACTGAAATTCTATGTTGCAAAGATGGTTGGTGGTCATCATCGGCCTGCCGCTGCTGCTGGCGGCGCTGCTGCTGTGTCCGGACTGGGCGACGGTGATCGTGGTATGCGGCATTGCCGCTGCCGCGGCCTATGAGCTGCTGCACACGGCGGGAAAGAAAGTGCCCAAGTGTGTCTATGCGTTTACCATTCTGGCTGCCGTGGCGCAGGAATGGGTCATCTATGACGCGCATACCTGGCAGTTTTACGAGGGCTATCAGTCCGTTGGTATGATCCGCATTTTGTGCGTGCCGCTGGCGCTGGTGACGGTCCTGTTTTTCGTTGCCGTCAAGGGCTACGGAACGCCGAACGCCATGCCCTTTGCCGATGTTGCCACAGCGATGATGGGCGGCACAGTGTTTCCCATGATGTACAGCGCCATTTTCCTGCTGCGAATGGACGGGCTGTACGGTAAAATGTATGTACTGCTGCCGTTCTGCGTGGCCTTTCTGGGAGACAGCTTTGCCATGTACGGCGGGATGTTGTTCGGAAAACGGAAAATGGCCCCGGCGGTCAGCCCCCACAAGACGTGGGCGGGTTCTGTCGCCGGATTGATCGGCAGCGCCTTGGGGCTGGTGCTCTGGGGTGTGGTGGCCCGGATGTGGCTGGGTTACGAGCCGAACTACCTGAATCTGGTCCTGGCCGGTCTGGTGACCAACGCCATCGGGCAATTGGGCGATCTCGCCATGTCCCTCATCAAGCGGGAGGCGGGCGTGAAGGATTACAGTCACATTTTCCTGACCCACGGCGGAATGTTGGACCGATTCGATTCCACCCTGTTTATCACTCCGTGGATCTATTTGTTTGTGTGCGCGGGTATGCTTTAAGAGACATAGAGGACATACTATGATGAATACGATCTCAATATTGGGCTCCACCGGCTCCATCGGCCGTCAGACTCTGGATGTGGCGGAGCAGCTGGGCCTGCGGGTGGCGGCACTGACCGCCAATTCCAATGTGGAGCAAATGGAGGCACAGTGCCGGAAGTTCCGTCCCCGCTTGGCGGTGATGACGGAGGAAGCAGCCGCAAAGGAACTGGCAGTTCGCTTGCAGGACACGACTGTAAAGGTGTTGGCCGGTACAGATGCTCTGGTGGACGCCGCCGTGATCCCGGAGGCGGAAACGGTGGTCACCGCCGTGGTTGGCATGGTGGGATTGAAGGCCACGCTGGCCGCCATCCGGGAGAAAAAGCGTATCGCCTTAGCCAATAAGGAGACTCTGGTCTGCGCCGGTGAACTGGTGATGGACGAGGCGGACCGCTGCGGTGCGGAGATCGTGCCGGTGGACAGTGAGCATTCCGCCATCTTCCAGTGCTTACAGGGCTGCGCCGACCGTCGGGAGATCCGGCGGCTGATCCTGACCTGCTCCGGCGGTCCCTTCCGGGGGATGGGCCGGGACGAGGTGGGGCGCATGACTAAGGCCGACGCCCTGCGTCACCCCAACTGGACCATGGGCCCCAAGATCACCGTGGACTGCTCCACACTGATGAACAAAGGGCTGGAGGTCATCGAGGCCATGCGGCTGTATCGTCTGCCGCTGGCGCAGGTGTCCGTCATGGTGCATCCGCAGAGCATCGTTCACTCCATGGTGGAATTTAAGGACGGAGCCGTTCTCGCCCAGTTGGGTACGCCGGATATGCGACTGCCCATCCGCTACGCCATGACCTACCCGGAGCGGGGGAAGAACCCGGCACCGCCGTTGGACCTTTTGAACAGCCCGCCCCTGACCTTTCTGGAGCCGGACCGGGAGACTTTCCCCTGCCTCCGTCTGGCGGAGGAGGCGGCCGAGGCGGGCGGCACGGCCTGCGCCATTCTGAACGGCGCCAACGAGGAAGCCGTCCGTCTGTTTTTGGCGGAAAAAATTGGTTTTTATGACATTTCCGACCTGGTTGCGGCGGCGCGGGCGACCGTCCCGGTGACGCAAACACCCTCGTTGGAGGAAATTTTATCAGCGGACCACGCCGCCCGAAAGGCCGTGAAGTCTGCATTTGTAAGGAGACATTCATGAGCTTTGTCTACATCCTGGCGGCGATCTTGATTTTCGGCGTGCTCATCGCCGTGCATGAGCTGGGCCACTTTCTGGCGGCGAAGCTCTGCGGTGTACAGGTCAACGAGTTTTCCATCGGCATGGGGCCAGCCGTCTGGCACCGGAAGAAGGGGGAGACAGCCTATTCCTTCCGGGTCCTGCCCATCGGCGGCTACTGCGCCATGGAGGGGGAGGACGGAGACACGGGCAACGCCCGGGCCTTCACCCGTCAGGGCTTCTGGAAAAAATTCGTGATCTTAGCCGCCGGTGCTTTCATGAATTTCCTGACGGGACTGCTGATCGTGGCGATCCTGTTCAGCAGTGCCGGGACCTTCTTCGTGGACGGGATCACAGGCCTTGCCCCGGAGGTGTCCCGGACCGGGGAAAACGGTTTACAGGCCGGAGACCAGATCTATAAGATCAACGGTTGGCGCACCTATTTCAGCGGCGACGCCCAGATGTTTCTGAGCTATTCCGGCGACACGGCGGACATCGAGGTTGTCCGTGACGGGCGGCATATTCTGGTGGAAAACGTCTCCCGACAGACCTGCACCGACCAGCAGGGGGAGCCTTATCAGGGCTTCGGCCTGTATGTGGGACGGCTGTCTGTCCCGGCCACCGTATCCAACCGCATCCGCTACACCTGGTATCAGACCATGGACTTCGTGCAGCTTGTGTGGTTCAGTCTGGGCCAGCTGGTGTCCGGCCACGCTGGGATCGACGATCTCAGCGGCCCCGTGGGTATCGTGACCACCATCAAGGACGTGGGCACCGAGGCCCAGGAGACCGCGGAGAAAAATGACCAGAACGGCCTGCTGGCTGCGGCGGAGAGCATCGCCTATTTCGCGGCGCTGATCGCCGTGAACCTGGCGGTGATGAATCTGCTGCCCCTGCCGGCTCTGGACGGCGGACGGATCTTTTTCCTGCTGGTGGACGCGGTTTCCATGGCACTGTTCAAGCGGAAGGTACCGGAGAAATATCAGGCGGCCATCAACACGGCAGGCTTTGTCCTGCTGATGGGCTTTATGCTGCTGGTAACATTCCAGGATGTATTCAAATTGGTAAAGTAGGCGATCAATATGACAAAGAAATTGATGGTTGGCAAGGTGGCTGTGGGCGGCGGTGCCCCGGTGTCCATCCAGTCCATGTGCAATACGAAAACCGACGATGTGGCCGCTACTGTGGCCCAGATTCACGCATTAGAGGATGCCGGATGCGAGATCATCCGGGTGGCGGTGCCGGACGAGGACGCTGCCAAGGCGGTGGACAAGATCAAGGAGCAGATCGATATTCCCCTGATTGCGGACATCCACTTCAACTACAAGCTGGCGCTGATGTGCGCCGAGCGGGGGATCGACGCCCTGCGGATCAACCCCGGCAACATCGGCGGGGAGGAGAAGGTCAAGGCCGTGGCGGACATTTGCCGCCAAAAGAACATCCCCATCCGCATCGGCGTCAACGGCGGCTCTTTGGAAAAGGAGCTGCGGGCCAAGTACGGCGGTGTGACCGCCGAGGCGCTGGTGGAGAGCGCTATGGGCCATGTCCGGCTGCTGAACCGGTTCGATTTTGACGATATCTGCATTTCCGTGAAATGCTCCGACGTGCCGCTGACCATGCGGGCCTACACGCTGCTGAGCCAGCAGACGGACTATCCGCTGCATCTGGGCGTCACCGAGGCCGGAACACCCTCTATGGGTATGGTGAAGTCTGCCATGGGCATCGGTGGATTGCTGTGCATGGGCATCGGCGATACCATTCGGGTGACCCTGACGGCGGACCCGGTGGAGGAGATCCACGCCGCCAAAAAGATCCTGCGGGCGGCAGGTCTGCGGAAGGAGGGTGTGAATCTCATCGCCTGTCCCACCTGCGGCCGCACCCGGATCGACCTGATCCCTATGGCGGAGGAAGTGGAGCGCCGTCTGGCCAACTGCAAAAAGAATATCACGGTAGCGGTGATGGGCTGCGCCGTCAACGGGCCCGGAGAAGCTGCCGCCGCGGATGTTGGCATCGCCGGCGGCAAGGGCGAGGGCCTAATTTTCCGCAAAGGAGAGATCCTTTACAAGGTGCCTCAGGAGCGGCTTGTAGACGCATTGATGGAGGAAATTGAAAAGCTGTAAGCAGCTTTTACATAAGATAGGGGAAAGAAGGACGCATGTCGAGAGAGATACCGTTTTTTGAATTATTTGCGCAGCTGCAGCTCTCCCCGGAGCTGCGGCTAAAGCTGTTGGGGGCGGTGATCGCCAGCGCCTGCATCCATCAGGACACCCTCTCTATGGAGCTGGCGATGATCGTGAAGCACCCTCTGGAGCCGTCGGATCTGGACGAGCTGAACAGCGCCATCCGTAACGGCTACGGACTGAACGAGGTGCGATTCCGGGTCACGCTGAAGGAAGAACAGCTGCCCTCTCAGTGGAAGGCAGCGGCCGCGCCGTCCGCCCCGTCCGGGGGAGGTCCATCAGGGCCGGTCCTGATGGGCAACCCCATCAAGGTCAAGCCCGTGGAAATGAAGACGCTGGATCTGAAAATGGGCAATGCCACGGTAAGCGGCAAGGTGTTCTCCGTGGAATGTGTGGAGACCCGGCGGCCCGGTATGTGGCGGCTCCATGTGGAGATGACGGACTACACCAGCTCCGTGGCCGTCCATAAAAACCTGACGGAAAAGGAAGCCAAGGGCCTGGATGGGAAGATCAATCCCGGTATGTGGCTGTGCGTTCAGGGCAAGATGGAGCCTACCTGGGACGGCAAGGACATTCAGCTCAATCCCTACCACATCAACGTCATCCAGCACGAGGAACGGCAGGACACCGCCCCGGTGAAGCGGGTGGAGCTGCATCTCCACACGAAAATGAGCAATATGGACGCCTTGACGGACACGAAGGAGGTCATCAAGGAGGCCATCCGCTGGGGCCATCCCGCCATTGCCATCACGGATCACGGCGTAGCCCAGTCCTTCCCGGACGCCTGGCATGCCGCCGGGGACAAGATCAAGATCCTCTACGGCGTGGAGGGATACTTCATCAACAACGTGGATGACCGCATCGCCGTCCATGGCAGGGGAGACTGCGGCCTGGACGATGAGTTCGTCTGCTTCGATATTGAAACCACCGGCCTGAAGGTGGACCGGGAGGCCATTACGGAGATCGGCGCGGTGGTGCTGAAAAACGGCGAGATCTCCGAGCGGTTCCAGACCTTCGTGAACCCCAACCGCCGCCTGACGCCGGAGATCATCGGCCTTACCGGCATCACCGACGAGATGCTGAAGGATGCCCCACAGCTGAAGGACGCCCTGGCGGAATTCCTGAAATTCGTGAACGGACGGCCCCTGGCCGCCCACAACGCGGAATTCGACATCGGCTTCATCCGGGCAGGATGCAAAAAGGTGGGCCTGGAATTTGACCCCACCTATGTGGACTCCCTGATCTTAGCCCAGAACCTGCTACCAGGTCTCGGCAAGTACAAGTTAGACATTGTGGCGGACCATCTGGACCTGCCCGCCTTCAATCACCACCGGGCCAGCGACGATGCCGCCACCGTGGGCTACATGCTGATCCCGTTCTGGAAAATGCTCCATGAACGGGGGATCCACACCCTCCAGGCCGTCAATAAGGAGATGGAAAAGCTGCGGCCTCTGGGCAGCAAGTCCAACCGTTTTCCCAAACACATCATTATTCTGGCCCGGAACAAGGTGGGCCTAAAAAATCTCTATCAGCTGATCTCCGCTTCCAACCTGAAATATTTCAAGCGGGTGCCCACCATCCCCAAAAGCGAGTTGATGGCCCATCGGGAGGGCCTGATCATCGGCTCCGCCTGCGAAGCCGGCGAACTGTTCAAGGCTGTGGTGGATCACAAGGATTGGGACGAACTGAAGCGCATTGCATCCTTTTACGACTATCTGGAAATTCAGCCCCTGTGCAACAACGCCTTCATGCTCCGCAACGGCGAGGCACGAAGCGAGGAGGACCTGCGGGAATTCAACCGTATCATCGTCCGCCTCGGCGAGGAGCTGGGGAAACCCGTCTGCGCCACCGGTGACGTCCATTTCCGGGAGCCGGAGGACGAGGTGTACCGGCATATCCTGCTGGCATCCAAGAAGTTCCCGGATGCCAACGAGCCTCTGCCGATCTACTTCAAGACCACTCAGGAAATGCTGGAGGAATTTCAGTATCTGGGGGAGGAAAAGGCCTACGAGGTGGTGGTCACCAACACCCGTCTGGTGGCGGATCAGATCGAAACCTTCGAGCTGCTGCCGGCAGAGCTGTTCCCGCCCCGGCTGGAAAATTCCGAGGAGGATCTGAACCGCCTGGTGTGGGAAAAGGTCCACCGGCTCTACGGCGAGGACCCGCCCCAGCTGATTGTGGACCGCCTGAACGTGGAACTGGGCGGTATTCTGGGCAAGTACGACGTGGTGTACATGTCCGCCCAGAAGCTGGTGCAGCGCAGTAACGAATGCGGCTATCTGGTTGGCTCACGAGGCTCCGTCGGTTCGTCGCTGGTGGCTTATATGTCCGGCATTACGGAGGTCAACTCCCTGCCGCCTCATTACCGCTGCCCTAAGTGTAAGAACAGTGAATTCATCCTGGATGGCAGCTACGGCTGCGGCGCGGATATGCCGGATAAGGTTTGTCCCGTTTGCGGTACGCAGTACGTCAAGGACGGATTTGACATTCCCTTTGAGACCTTCCTGGGCTTCGGCGGCGGCAAGGTGCCGGATATCGACCTGAACTTCTCCGGCGAATATCAGGCCCGGGCTCACCGCCACGCCATCGAAATGTTCGGCGAGACGCAGGTGTTCCGGGCGGGTACCATCGGTACTCTGGCGGAAAAGACGGCCTACGGCTTCGTGAAGAAGTATCTGGAGGAGAACGGCATCGTGGCCTGCCGGGCGGAGGAAAACCGCCTGACCCTGGGCTGCGTTGGCGTCCGCCGCACCACCGGCCAGCACCCCGGCGGCCTGGTGGTGGTCCCGGACGACAAGGATATGGAGGATTTCTGCCCGGTGCAGCACCCGGCAGACGCCGACGATTCCGACACCATCACCACCCATTTCGAATACCACTCCATGGAGGCCAACATCCTGAAGCTGGATATGCTGGGACACGATGACCCCACCATGGTGCGCATGATGCAGGACCTCACCGGGGTAGACCCCCATGAGATCCCCCTGGACGACCCGGATACCATGTCCATCTTCATTTCCAGCAAGGTGCTGGGCTATGAAAATGACCCCATTCTGGGCCCCACCGGCGCCGTGGCCATCCCGGAGTTCAACACCCGGTTCACCCGCCAGATGCTCATTGACACCCAGCCCAAGGATTTCAACACGCTGGTACGGCTCTCCGGCTTCTCCCACGGTACGGACGTGTGGATGGGCAACGCACGGGAACTGATCCTCAGCGGCACCGCCAGCGTTCTGGAAACGGTGGGCTGCCGTGACGATATTATGCTGTACCTGATCTCCAAGGGCCTTGACCCCAAAATGAGCTTCAAGATCATGGAGAAGGTGCGAAAGGGCAAGGTGAAGAAGGGCGGCTTCGACGAGGGCTGGGAGGAGGCCATGATGGAGCACGATGTACCGGACTGGTACATTGAGTCTCTGGCCAAAATCGGCTACCTGTTCCCCAAGGCCCACGCCGTGGCCTACGTCATGATGGCCTTCCGCATCGCCTGGTTCAAGGTCCATGAGCCGCTGGCATTCTATGCGACCTTTTTCTCTGTCCGGGCCAAGGCGTTTGACGCGGAATACTGCTGTGCCGGCATGGACGCGGTGAAGCGGAAGATCAAGGAGATCGAAAACAACAAGGACGCCACCGCTGTAGAGCAGAACCTGCTGACCACGCTGGAGGTGTGCTATGAGTTCTATCTCCGGGGCTTCCATTTCGACACCATCAACATCTACAAGTCGGACGCCACCAAGTTTATCGTCACGGAAAAGGGCCTTCTGCCGCCCTTTGTGACGGTCCACGGCTTAGGCGAGGCAGCGGCTCTGGACACGGTGGAAAAGCGAAAGGGGAAGGAGTTCATCTCCATCGAGGAGTTTGCCATGTGCTGCAACAAGCTGTCCAAGACCCATATCGAGCAGCTGAAGGCGCTGGGCGCTTTCGCGGGCATGGCGGACACCAGCCAGATCACCCTGTTTTAAGAGGCGATCACCCAGAAATAAGCACGCCTGATCCGGCTGATAGCCGCATCGGGCGTGTTTTTCAAAAAAGAATTGGAGTGTACTGACAACGGCTAAATCCTCTTGGGATTCAGTATGCGTAAGGCTAAAGCACTTTGCAGAAACGCACCTCGTATTCAGTGAATACGAGGTGCGTTCTTATTAAGAAAATCCGTTTTTACTTTTCCAGCTTGCTGTTGCACTTGCTGAGGAAGCGGTCATTGGTGATGATCGCCCGGGTGTGGGTGCCTGCGCCGATGGGGCCCTTCTCGTCCCACGCCTTTACGGCAAAGTCGATCATCTTGCCGTTTTCGGAAACGGCGGTGATCTCAGCCTCCGCCCAGACCTTCATACCTACGGGGGTAGGGGCGTCATGGGAGACATTCAGATGGGTGCCCACGCTGCCCTTGCCCTCCTCCAGATACTGCTGGAGGACGCCGGCTGCGGCATTTTCCATCATAGCCGTCATAAAGGGAGTGCCGAACACCGGCAGCATCCCGGAACCGGCCACCTGAGCAGTGAGTTCAGAGGTTACGGTCTTTTCCACCGTGGTCTTTGCGCCAATTTCAATCATAATATTGTCCTTTCCGTCCCACGTCGGCGGGACTGCGGTTTCTGTTAAATACCCAGCTCCGTCCAGAGATCGTTGTACAGCGTCAGCGTGTCGGCGGGGAGGTTGGTATACAACTCGCAGCGGGCCAGCACGTCATCGGGAGCGGCCATGATCTCATAGCGCTCCTCGTCCAGAGGCTCGCCGTAGGTCTCCTCGTAGTAAGCGGGATAGCCCTCCAGTGCCTCCAGATTGGGGGAAGCGTAGCCAATGTAGTCCATGTTGGCCAGGTTGGATTCCGTGGAGGCGATGAAGTTGATCCACGCCTCGGCCTCCTCCTTGTGCTGGGCGGTCTTGAGAACGCACATGGCGTCCACGAACCAGTTGCTGCCCTCCTTGGGCACTACGAACTTCAGATCGGGGTTGTTGTCCAGCATGGTCAGGTAGTCACCGGCATAGTACATGGCAATGGCGGCATTGCTGCCCTCCATCTTGCCGAAGACCTCGTCCATCACGAAGGACTGGTACACGCCCTTGCTCTTGGCGTCTGCCAGCAGCTCGTAGGCTTCCCGGATCTGAGCCTCGTCGGTGGTGTTGAGGTCATAGCCCAGATCCAGCAGGGCGGCGGCCAGAGCGTCCCGGGAGTTGCGGATCATCAGGACGTTGCCGGCGTACTTCTCGTCGAACATGGCGTCCCAGCTGTCGATGTCGCCGTCCACCATGGTGGAATTGTAGATGATGCCCAGAGTGCCCCAGGTGTAGGGAACGGTGTACTTGTTCTCGGGATCGAAGCTCAGGCTCTTGTACTGCTCGCCGATTTTTTCATAGTTGGGGATGTTGTCATAGTTCAGCTCTGCCAGCATACCCTCGTCAATGAGACGGGCGATCATATAGTCAGAAGGGACGATGACGTCATAGTCACCAGCGCCGGTTTTCAGCAGGGAGTACAGGGCTTCATTGCTCTCGGCGGTCTGGTAGTTGACCTTGATACCGGTCTCGTCCTCGAATTTGTAGATCAAGTCCTCGTCAATGTATTCACCCCAGCTGCAAACATTCACAACACGTTTGCCGCTGCCGTTACTGCTGCCGGAATTGTTGTCGGAGCCGTTGCCGCTCATGGTTGTATAGTCGCTGCCGCCGCATCCGGTGAGAAACAGGCTTGCCGCCATGGTCATGGCACAAGTCAAGGCTAATGCTTTTTTCAATTGATCATTCCTCCAGTGTTTTTTTGTTTTTTCTATTTCAGGCTTGCGCCGTGAAACCGTTTTTATCGCCGCTGCTCCGCGGCCAGCTTGCGCTCCTGCCGGGCCTCCCGGACGTTGATGACCGCCAGCAGGACCAGCACCGTCACAAACAGCAGGGTGGAGATGGCGTTGATCTCCGGGGTCACCTTCTTCTTGGTCATGCCGTAGATGGTCATGGCCAGAGTAGAGGAAGAGGAACCGGCGGTGAAGTAGCTGATGACGAAATCGTCAATGCTCATGGTGAAGGCCGTCAGCGCACCGGAGACGATGCCGGGCTTGATCTCCGGGATGATGACCTTCCAGAAGGCCTGCATCCAGGTGCAGCCCAGGTCCATAGCCGCGTCCACCAGATTGCGGTCCATCTGCCGCAGCTTGGGGCCGACGGAGAGGATCACATAGGGAATGTTGAACGTGATATGGGCGATGAGCAGCGTCCCGAAGCCCATGGTCAGGTGGGTGGGGAGCCGGAACAGCCCCAACGTGTTGAACCAGGAGGCGAAGCTGCCCCAACCGCTGAAAAACGCCACGAACAGCAGGCACATGGAAACGCCGGTGACGATATCCGCGTTCATCATGGGGATGTTGTTGACGGTCATCAGCGGATTCCGGACCCGGCGGCGCATGGCGTAAAAGCCGATGGCGGCGAAGGTTCCGGCCACAGTGGCGATGATGGTGGCCAGCAGGGACACCAGCAGGGTGGTGTACACACTCTGCATGATGATCCGGTTGCGGAAGAGCTTCGTGTACCAATGGAGGGAGAAGCCCTTCCAGACCATGTTGCTGTTGCCGGAGTTAAAGGAAAAGACGATCAGCAGCACGATGGGCGCGTAGAGAAACACGAACACCAGCGCCATAAACAGGCGGTCCAGAAACGAATTATTCTTCTTCACATCATCACCGCCTGTTCTTCGCCCTCGCCGAAGCGGTTCATGACCACCATGCAGATGACCACGATCACCATCATCACAAGGGAGATGGCCGCGCCCAGATAGGGATTGTACGCGCCGCCCATATACTGCTGTTCGATGAGGTCACCCAGCAGCATTTCCGTACCGCCGCCCAGCATTTTGCTGATGGCAAAGGTGGACACGGAGGGGACGAATACCATGGTGATGCCGGAGAGAACACCGGGGAGGGACAGGGGCAGGATCACCCGCCGGAACACCTGAACGGAGTTGGCACCCAGATCCCGGGCCGCCTCGATGAGGCTGTGGTCCAGCTTGACGATCACGGAATAGATAGGCAGGATCATGAAGGGCAGGTAGTTATACACCATGCCCAGCACCACGGCCCCTTGGGTATTGATCATCCGGAAAAAGCTGATGTCCGTTCCGAAGATGTTGTTGTACAGGGCAATCAGCCCGATCTTCCGGAACAGCTGATTCAAAAGACCGTTATTTTCCAGAATTGCCATCCAGGAATAGGTCCGCAGCAGGAAGTTTATCCACATGGGCAGCATAATGAGCACCATGGCCAGCCGCTGGAACCGGGGGCCTTCCTTGCTCATTTTGTAGGACACGGGGTAGCCGATGAGCACGCAGATGGCGGTGGCGATAAGGGCCAGCTTGAAGGAGCGGGTGAACACTACGGTGTAGGTGCCCATTTTGGCGAAGTTATCCAGCGTAAAGCCGCCGACAGAGGCGGAAAACGCGTAAATGACCACCATGATGATAGGGGCCACCACGAACAGCGCCATCCAGATCACATAGGGGATGGCGAAGCGGGAAAGACGGTTACTCTTCATCCCCGCTCTCCTCCTCATCCGACGAAAGGGTGGCGTCGTCCAGTTCGTCATATTCCTCAGAGAAGGAGGAATAATCGCCGAACATACCGGAGTAGGCACTCTTCTTCATGACGTGGATGCCGTCTGGATCGATCTTGATGCCGATGCGGGCACCCTCGGGGCAGTGGTCTGTGGTCTGGATCAGCCACTTGAAGCCTTTGAAATCCACGATGATGTCATACTGCATTCCCTTGAAGGTCACGGAGGTGACGGTGCCGGTAAGCTGGCCCTGCTCCACGGGGACGATGTCGATGTCCTCCGGCCGGATGACCACGTCCACCGCCTCGTTGGGAGCGAAGCCGCCATCCAGACAGGGGAAGCGCCGACCGTACATCTGCACCACGTTGTCCTCAGGCATAATGCCGTCGATGATGTTGGACTCGCCGATGAAGTCCGCCACGAAGGCGTTCTTCGGCTCATTATATATATCCTCCGGCGTTCCGATCTGCTGAATGGAGCCCTTGTCCATGACCACGATGGTGTCGGACATGGTCAGAGCCTCCTCCTGATCGTGGGTCACATAGATGAAGGTGATGCCCACCTGCTGCTGGATACGCTTTAATTCGATCTGCATATCCTTCCGCAGCTTCAGGTCCAGCGCCGCCAGAGGCTCGTCCAGCAGCAGCACCTTGGGACGGTTCACCAGTGCACGGGCAATGGCCACCCGCTGCTGCTGACCGCCGGAAAGGGCCTCCGGACGCCGGTGCTCAAAGCCCTTGAGACTGACGGTCTCCAGCATCTCCATGACCCGCTCCTTGATCTTAGCCTCCGGCAGCTTCTGCATCCGCAGACCGAAGGCAATGTTCTCATACACGTTCAGGTGAGGGAACAGGGCGTACTTCTGGAAAACGGTGTTGATCTGCCGCTGATAGGGCGGGACGTCATTAATCCTCACACCATCGAACAGGACATCTCCCGACGTAGGCGTCGCGAAACCTCCGATGATACGCAGCGTGGTGGTCTTGCCGCACCCGCTGGGTCCGAGAAGTGTGAGGAACTCTTTGTCATTGATATAAAGGTTAATGTGATCGAGAACCGGCTCGTCGTCGAATGCCATGCAGAGATCCCGCAGGCGAATCAACTCTTTGGACATGTATCCTCCCCCATTTCATAAGGCCGTTTCCCACCTGTTTTCCGGTGGGGGCCTGAAAAATGCCGCCTCTTCTCTCTGTTAAGGGGGGACCCTGTTTCTTTGAAATTCGGCAATTCAGAATCATAGCGGAAAACCCTTGAAATGTCAAGGAAAACGCCCAATTTTGTCGGGCGTTTTTCAAAAAAGATATTAAGAAGGTATTTCTGGGAAATATTTCTCCCGGAAGGGGACGTTTTCCACTGTAAATTCCTGCCCCTTCAGGTAGTTCAAAAGACCGGCGTCGGTTGGAAAATCGAACCGCAGCTTGTAGGAGTACAACGCCTGCCGGGTCTCATGATAGCGGCGGTTCACATCGCCCTTGCCGTACTTGCCGTCCCCCAGCAGAGGGCAGCCGATCTCCGCCATGGAGACGCGGATCTGGTGGGTGCGGCCCGTCAGCAGACGGCATTCCACCAGAGACAACCCGCCCCGGCTTTCGAGTGTCCGGTAAAGGGTGACGGCAGTCTTGCCGCCGGGCACCGGCTTATGGAAGAAACGGACCTCCTTTTTGGCCTCGTTTTTCAGCAGAAAGCCCTCAATTTTTCCCTCCGGCTGCTTGGGCCGGCCCACGGTGACGCAAAGGTAGGACTTTTCCAGCTCGTGGGCCCGGATCTTCTCGTTGATGATCCGCAGGGTCTCCGCGTTCTTGGCGGCGATGACGATACCGCCGGTGTTCCGGTCGATCCGGTTGCACAGCGCCGGGGCAAAGGCATTTTCCCACTTGGGATTCCATTCCCGTTTCTGGTAAAGATATGCCTGAATGTGATTGATGAGGGTGTTGACCTTTTCCGTCTCGTCAGCGTGGACGGACATACCGGGACGCTTGTCCACCAACAGCAGATTTTCGTCCTCGTAGACAATATTCAACTGTGGCTTGAACACCGTGAGAAAGAGATTTTCCTCATTGGGCTTGTCAAAGAACTCATCATTGATGTATAATTGAAGAACATCGCCGGTCTCCAGACGGACATCCCGCTTGGACCCCTTGCCGTTGACCTTGATCCGCTTCAGGCGGATGTACTTTTGCAGCAGGGCAGGGGGGAGCAGCGGCAGGTTCTTGGCCACAAAGCGGTCCAGCCGCTGTCCGGCGTCATTTTTTCCAATGGTAAATTCCCGCATGAGCATCCTCCGTTTTCGTTGTGGACTGCTCTCATCATACCTGTTTTTTCTCGTGTTGTAAAGCGCGGGACGAAAATCAAAGAGGCGAAACTATGAAGAAACAAAAGCAAGAGCAGACCGGTCAGGTCAATTTTGTCTGGGCCCTGGCCGGCGGTTATCTGATCTATTTAGGCGGCAAGCTGCTGTACAGCCTGTACAGGGACGGAACCGGCAGTTCTCCGGTCCTGGTGGTCATTCCCGCCGCGGCGGTGTTCATCGGCGTGGGCTTCTGGCTGCTGCGCCGGGAATGGAAGGCGTATCAGTTCGGCGCCGCCCACAAGGACGATCCCTCCACCTGGAACGATGATCCGGTGGAAGAGGAGCTTCCTGCGGACAACGGCGACGAGGAGGATCCCCTATGACGGAACGGCTGCTGGCGGCGCTGACGGACAACGGCAAATGGCTGGAGGGCTTTACCCGCCTGGGATATGAGTCTACGTTCCGGGAATACTGCGATCGCTTCACGCCGGACTATCTGGCGGCGGTGCGGGAAGCGGGGGAGTCCGGGCTTCCTGCTTTGGCGGACAGCCTGCTGGACGCCTTGGAGGCCCAGTGGAAGCAGGCCCGCTTCTGGAACCGCACAACGGTCCGGGGCGAAACCAAGCAGGTGGTAGTAGGGTATCTGACGCCTATGCTTATGGCGGATCAGGAACTGCGGCCCTTTGCGGGCGTTCTGCGGGACCGCTGGAACCTGCGCTGGCCCAAGGATGTTTATCATGCCGCCGGGTATGAGCGGATCTGTAAGGGCTTCAAGCTGAGAATTTTGGGTTTTGAGGTTCCGGAGAAGAAAAAAGAGGCGCCGTTGGACGATGAAATTTGATCCCGCCGCCGTTTTTGAAAAAACTGGCGGAAAATCAAAAAAACTGTTTGACATTGCGGATGCAATCCTATATAATACTAAACGTGTCATTGCGAGGTAGCTTATGCTCATTGACGTTAGACCTATTCTGCATATCCCCGGCAAGGAACTGAATTTTCAGTTTGAGCTGGATCTGTCCGATATGGAATTCGGCGGAAGAAATCCCATCAGCCGGCCCGTCATTGTGGAAGGCGCGGTTCGGAACCGGGCGGAAGTCCTTTATCTGGAGCTGACGGCTCACACCACGTTGGACGCTGTGTGTGACCGCTGCGGAAAGGAATTTCTTCAGGAGAAGGCGGTTTCTTACGGCTGTATTCTGGCGGAAGAGTTGCAGAATGAGGAGGATGACGAGATCCTCCTGCTGGAAGACGGCAAGGTGGACGTAGGCGAGTTGGCTCGTGAAGCCTTTATTCTCGACATGGACACGAAAACTCTGTGTTCTGAAGATTGCAAGGGACTTTGTCCCCGCTGCGGTGCCGACCTGAATCTGGGACCCTGCTCCTGCAAAAAGGATGTAGACCCCCGTCTGGCGGTCCTTGCAAAGCTTTTGGAGAACAAATAAAGTATAAATAAGGCCGCCTGGCCTTTGTAGATCAAGGAGGTGTCACAATGGCAGTACCTAAGGGAAAAGTATCCAAAGCAAGACGCGATAAGAGACGCAGCTCCACCTGGAAGCTGGCTGTCCCCGGTCTCGTTGCATGCCCCAAGTGCGGTGCTCTGCACCTGCCTCACAGAATGTGCCAGGAGTGCGGCAGCTACAATGGCCGTGAGGTCAAAGTTGTCAAGTCCGTGGCGGCGAAGTAAGAGACAATTGCTTGCTTTAGGAGGGAAGAGAATTCTTCCCTCCTTTACTTTTGCGCGGAACCGTAAGGGTACCGGGTCAGCGCGCCGTGAAAAGTCTCCGTTTTCCCTTGCCATACAGGGGAATTACGGATATAATAGATTCAATCATTCAACTTCTTGCGGCGGCAGCGAAACACACCAACGCCGCTCAGGAAAGGAGTCATCTTATGTCGAAACCTATCATCGCCATCGTGGGCCGCCCCAATGTGGGCAAGTCCATGCTGTTCAATAAGATCATCGGCCGGCGGCTGTCCATTGTGGAGGACACCCCCGGCGTGACCCGCGACCGGATCTACGGGGAGAGTGACTGGCAGGGCCGGAAGTTCACCCTCATCGACACCGGCGGCATCGAGCCCCGGACGGACAATCAGATCCTGGCCTTCATGCGTTCTCAGGCCCAGATCGCCATTGACAACGCCACGGTCATCGTGTTCCTCTGCGACATCAAGACCGGTATGACCGCTTCCGATCAGGAGGTGGCTTCCATGCTCCAGCGCTGCGGCAAGCCGGTGATCCTGGCTGTCAACAAGGTGGACCAGGGCCGCAGCCCGGACATCTATGAATTCTATAATCTGGGTCTGGGCGATCCCATCGCCGTCTCCGCCGTCCACGGCCACGGCACCGGCGACCTGCTGGATGCTTGCGTGCAGTACTTCCCGCCGGAGGACGAGGAGGAAGAGGAAGATGACGCTATCAAGGTGGCGGTCATCGGCAAGCCCAACGCCGGCAAGTCCTCTCTGGTGAACAAGATCTTAGGGGAGGAGCGGGTCATCGTGTCCAACGTGGCGGGCACCACCCGCGACGCCATCGACTCCCGCTTTACCAACGATAAGGGCAGCTTCGTCTTTATCGACACCGCCGGTATGCGGAAAAAGTCCAAAATCGAAGAGGACATTGAAAAGTACAGCGTCCTCCGGGCTACTATGGCCATCGACCGGGCGGACGTGTGCCTGATCATGATCGACGCCACCGAGGGCGTCACCGAGCAGGATACCAAAGTGGCCGGTATGGCCCACGAGGCAGGCAAGGCCAGCATCATCGTGGTGAACAAATGGGATCTGGTGGAAAAGGACGATAAGACCATGGCCCGGATGACGGAGGAGATCCGCCGGGATCTGGCCTATATGACCTACGCGCCCATCCTGTTTATCTCCGCCAAGACCGGTCAGCGGGTGGACAAGCTGTTCGACATGATCGACTATGTGGCCAATCAGGCTGCTTTCCGGGTCACCACCGGTATGCTGAATACCGTTCTGGCGGATGCCCAGACCCGCGTCCAGCCTCCCACGGACAAGGGCCGTCGCCTGAAGATCTACTATATGACGCAGGTGGGCGTGAAGCCGCCTCACTTCGTGGTGTTCTGCAATGACCGGCGGCTGTTCCACTTCTCCTATCAGCGGTATCTGGAAAACTGCATCCGCTCCACCTTCCGTCTGGAGGGCACCCCCATCATCCTGTCCATCCGGGAAAAGGGCGATAAGGAGGATTGACCGTGCAGAGCATCTTTCCAAACGGCGCGCCGCTGCCGCTGCTGCTGGGCGTCGCGGCGGTATTCGCCTACCTTTGCGGCTGTTTCAACGGGGCGGTCATCGTCTCCAAGTATATCCTGCGAAATGATGTGCGGAACCACGGCAGCGGCAACGCCGGCCTGACCAATTTCTTCCGCACCTTCGGCGGGCCGCTGACCTTTGTGGTGATCCTGTGCGACGTACTGAAGGCAGTTGTGGCGCTGCTGGTCAGCCAATGGCTGATGTTCAGCGGCTATACGATCTTCATCTCCGCAGACTTTACCGTTGCGTATTGGGACACCTTCGCCAAATACTGGGCGGGTCTGTTCTGCCTGCTGGGCCATATGTTCCCCTGTATGTTCCAGTTCAAGGGCGGCAAGGGCATCCTCTCCGGAGGTGTTGTGGCCATTATGATCGACTGGCGCATCGCCGTTGTGGTCTGGGGCGGTTTCCTGATCTTAACGGCCCTGACCCGGTACGTTTCCCTTGGCTCCCTGTGGGCCGGAGCCAGCTTCCCCTTTATCAGCTGGTACTGCTACCCCCAGACGCCGATCATTGTACTGGCCTTTTGCCTGGGAGGATTGATCGTCTGGAAGCACCGGGCCAATATCCAGCGCTTGCTGGCGGGAAATGAAAACAAACTCAGTTTCCATCGGAAGAAGACTTAGGAGGATAACATGAAAGCAGTTGTAGTTGGCAGCGGCGGCTGGGGCACGGCCCTGAGCATGGTGCTCTGCGACAACGGACATGATGTGACCTTGTGGTCCCATGACCCGGCGAAGGCTGCGGAGATGGCAAAGACCCGGGAGAATTCCAAGCTGAAGGGTGTCCAGCTGCCGGACAGCCTGAAGATCAGCGGAGATTTGGACTGTCTGAAGGGGGCAGAACTGGTGATCTCCGCCACGCCGTCCTTCGCCGTGCGGGAGACGGGAAAGAAGATCGCCCCATACCTGACGCCGGAGACCGTTCTGGTCAGTGTTTCCAAGGGCATCGAGCGGGATACGAACCTCCGCATGAGCCAGATTTTGACGGAAGTCACCGGGAACATCTGTAAAGTAGCTGCCCTTTCCGGTCCCTCTCACGCAGAGGAAGTAAGCATTCGGATGCCCACCGGCTGCGTGTCCGCCTGTCCGGATCTGAAAGTGGCCCGGCTGGTACAGGACGCTTTCATGAATGACTATTTCCGGGTCTATACCAGCGAGGATATCGTGGGCGTGGAGCTGTCCGCCGCCATGAAAAACGTGGTGGCTCTGGCCTGCGGCGTATGTGACGGCATGGGCTATCAGGATAATACAAAGGCTTTGCTGATGACCCGCGCCATGGCGGAACTGACGCGCCTTGGCGAAAAGCTGGGCGGCACCCGGCAGACCTTCGGCGGTCTGGCAGGTATGGGCGATCTGATCGTCACCTGCACCTCCATGCACTCCCGGAACCGCCGCGCAGGCATTCTGATCGGACAGGGAAAGTCCGCACAGGAGGCCATGGCGGAGGTAGGCGCCGTGGTGGAGGGCTATTACGCCGCGGAAAGCATTTACCAGCTCTCTCAGCGTGAGGGTGTGGAAATGCCTCTCTGCCGCAGCGTCTATGAGGTCCTTTATCATGGCGTGGCCGTGCAGGATGTGGTGAGCAGCCTCATGCGCCGGGCTAAAAAGGACGAACTGACAGAAACCACCTGGCTGTAATGCATAACAAAACCACCGGAACGTGTTGCTCCGGTGGTTTTTTCTGAGTTTTATTTAATTCCGCACTTCCAGCTGATCCCAAGGTCACGAAGATTGCGGAGGAACCGCAAAGGGAAGTAAGACTCATCAAAAACGAGCTTCGCCGGGAAACCGGCAGAGCTCATTTCAATGGGATCAGAGGGAATGAAACAGCAAACGGAAGCGGGGGAGTGGTGCAAGTGAAAACTGCCCCGCAGCATACCAATAGAAAAAGCACTCAGACCAAAGTCTGAGTGCTTTACCTGTTTATCTGTACAATTAGACCGCTCTGGTGACCTTACCGGAACGCATACACCGGGTACAAACATAAACATGGCGGGGGGAACCGTTAACGATCGCCTTCACACGTTTCACATTGGGTTTCCAAGTCCGATTGGAACGCCGATGAGAGTGAGAGACCTGAATGCCGAACGTAACGCCCTTATCGCAGAACTCGCACTTTGCCATCCGTTGCACCTCCTTGCTGTTGCGTAATTACATGCTTACATACAAGCACAAGTAGTATCATAGCAGATTCAAACACAAAATGCAAGAAAAATTTGAAAAAAATTGAAAAGTTTTTTGAGGGGCCGTTCAGCCTGAAAACGGTGAAAGTCTTGCGCCTATGTGGAAAATCATATATAATGAAAAAGAACGAATAAATTGATTTTCTGGCCGCTGGACCGTGTGTGCATTTGGACGCCGGAACAGCGGTGGGCACATTATGAAAGGGTGGAATACGATGAGTGAAAAAGGCACCAGCCTGGCACAATATGTGGAGCATTTCGGACTGGAAATTCTGAACCATGGAGATACCTATGAAACGGACAAGGTAGAATCTACCAACGTCAACCGGCCGGATCTGCAGATTCTGGGCCTGTTCGACTATTTCGACGCCCGCCGGATCCAGGTCATGGGCAAGGCAGAGCTGACCTATATCATGAAAATGAGCGAGAACCGGCGGACCAAGGTTTTTGATGACCTGTTTTCCTACACCATTCCGGCGCTGGTCCTGGCCCGGAATATGGAATGTCCCGCAGAGTGCCTGCAATGTGCCCGGAACCACGGACGGACGCTGCTGCGGACAACCGAGCGGACTGCGGACTTCACCAGCCATACCATGGAATATCTCAGCAAGCAGTTGGCTCCCTGCATCACCCGGCACGGCGTTTTGCTGGACATTTACGGCGAAGGCGTTATGATCACCGGTGATTCCGGCGTCGGCAAGAGCGAATCCGCCATCGAACTGATCATGCGCGGTCACCGTCTGGTGGCGGATGACGCCGTTGAGATTCGCCTTGTGGCCGACCAGTTGATCGGCACGGCGCCGGAGGTCATCCGCAACTACATCGAACTGCGCGGCATCGGCGTCATCGACGTTCAGCAGCTGTTCGGTATGCGGGCGGTCATGCCGGAGTCCCAGATCGACCTGGTGGTGGAATTTGAGCCTTGGGACAGCTCCAAGGCCTATGACCGTCTGGGAATCGAGGACCGGTTTATCGACATTCTGGGCAAACAGGTGCCCTGTGTGACGCTGCCCATCCGGCCCGGCCGAAATCTGGCCAGCATCGTAGAGGTGGCGGCCATGAACAACCGTCACCGCCGGTATGGATACAATGCCGCGGAGGAGTTGGCCAGAAAAGTGGATCTGCATGCAGATCTGGGCAGCAAATCGGCCAATCAGGGAAAATAACGGCGATTGGATGTAAGGAGGTCCACTATGGACTGGACGATTGAATTTGATAAGGCTATCGAACAGTATCTGCCGGATCTGGAAGTGCTCCAAGACGAGCCTATGAGCCGGCACACCACCTTCCGCATCGGCGGTCCGGCAAAGCGGATGGCATTTCCTTCCAGCCGGGAGCAGCTGGTGCTGCTGATGAGCTTTGCAAAGAATTACGGCGCAAATCCGCTGGTCATTGGCAACGGCTCCAATCTTCTGGTCCCGGATGAGGGACTGGACCGGCTGGTGATCGACACCTCTGCCAACCTGAACCGGGTGGAGCGGGGAAGCGGGAACACCGTCCTGGCGGACGCCGGTGCTACGCTGGCCCGGACGGCGGATCTCGCCTGCAAATCGGGGCTGACGGGGCTGGAATTTGCCCACGGCATCCCCGGCACGGTTGGCGGCGGCGTTTGTATGAACGCCGGGGCCTACGGCGGCGAGATGAAGCAGGTGCTCCGATCCGCGGCGGTGCTGTTCCCGGAGGAGAGCATCCGGACGCTTTCCTGCGAGGAACTGAATTTGAGTTACCGGCACAGTCTGCTGACGGAGCATCCGGAGGCGGTGGTGCTGTACGCGGAATTTGAACTGACGCCCGGCGATCCGGAGGCCATCCGGGCAGCCATGCGGACGCTGATGGCAAAGCGCAAGGCCAGCCAGCCCTTGGAATGGCCCAGCGCGGGCAGTACCTTCAAGCGGCCGGAGGGCCACTTTGCCGGGACGCTCATCGACCAATGCGGTCTGAAAGGACTGACGGTGGGGGGCGCGCAGGTTTCGGAAAAACACGCGGGCTTCCTCATCAACCGGGGCGGCGCAACCTTCGCAGACATGGCGGAACTGATCCGTCAGGTGCAGCAGCGGGTACTGGAGGAAACCGGCGTCACGCTGGAGCCGGAGGTCAAAATCGTTAAATAAGCGGGTGAATACATGGAGATCCTGATCATTTCCGGCCTTTCCGGTGCAGGAAAGAGCCGGGCTGCCTCTTTTTTAGAGGATATGGGCTTTTACATTGTGGATAATATGCCGGCGGCCATGATCCTGAAATTTGCGGAGTTCTGCGCCGGTGGCAGCCAGCGCTATGACAAGGTGGCGCTGGTGTATGATGTCCGCACCGCCAACAGCCCCACAGAGCTGTTCGACGTGCTGGACGTGCTGAAGCACAGCAGCGGCGCATGCAGCCTGCTGTTTTTGGAGGCGGAGCCGGAGACCATCATCAAGCGCTACAAGGAGACCCGCCGCCGTCATCCTCTGATGCAGCAGGCGGATTCTCTGGAAAAGGCGGTGCGGACCGAGCAGGAGATGATGGAACCTCTGCGCCAGCGTGCGGATGTGGTCATCGACACCACCCATCTTTCCACAGCCCAGCTCCGGGGTGAGCTGCTGCGGCATTTCGGCAGCGATACTACGGAAAAGGGCGGTATGAGCGTCACCATCACCTCCTTCGGCTTCAAATACGGCCTGCCGATGGAGGCTGATCTTGTGTTCGATGTGCGCTGTATGCCGAACCCTTTTTACATCCCGGAGCTGCGGGAAAAGACCGGTTTGGATCAGCCGGTGGCGGATTATGTGTTTTCTTTCCGCCAGACCCATGATTTTATGGAAAAGCTCCGGGACCTGCTGACATTTTCCCTCCCGCTGTACGCCGAGGAGGGCAAAACGGAGCTGGTCATCGCGGTGGGCTGCACCGGCGGCCGTCACCGCTCCGTGGCCATGACCCACGCCCTGGCGGAGGACATTCGGAACCTTGGGTACCGGGTCCGGGAAAACCACAGGGATATGAATCGGTGACCGCCTGAGAAAGGAGGACGCATGTCCTTTTCCTACGATACGAAAAACGAACTGTGCCGTCTGCCGGTACAGAAGCTGTGCTGTGCCCGGGCGGAGGCCTACGGAATTTTGCTGTTCTGCAACACCTTCAGTGCCACGGAGGTCCGCATCATCACGGAGAACCCCCATTTTGCCGCCCGGCTCCCCAAACTGTTCCGCCGGGCCTTCAACCTGCAATTCGACCGCCAGCCGGAGCCGGAGCAGGAGGAGGGCAAGCGGATCTTCCAGATCACAGATCAAAAAAAGCTGGACCATATCATCAATCTGCTGGGGTTTGATCCCCAGCAAAATCTGGTGCTCCACATCAATTTCGGTATGGTGGAGGAGACCTGCGACCGGGCGGCGTTCCTGCGGGGAGCCTTTTTTGCCGGGGGCAGCATCACGGACCCCCAAAAGCGCTACCATCTGGAACTGACCACCTCCCATTTGCAGGTGAGCCGGGAACTGGGCTCACTGCTTCAGGAGTGCGGCTATCCGCCCAAAAGTCTCAGCCGGGGCAGCAGCCTCATTACCTATTTCAAGCAGAGCGACCAGATCGAGGACTTTCTGACGCTGATCGGCGCACCCGTGGCAGCCATGAACGTGATGTCCGCCAAGCTGGAAAAGGACCTGCGGAATAGCGTGAACCGCCGCCTGAACTGCGACAGCGCCAATCTGGATAAGGCGGTGGAGGCGGCACAGGAGCAGATGGAGGCCATCCGCCGCCTGCAAGCGGCGGAGCTGCTGGAGCAGCTGCCGGACAAGCTTCAGGAAACAGCGGCGCTGCGGCTGGAATACCCGGAGCTGAGCCTGTCCGAGCTGGCGGCGGAGTTTGACCCGCCGGTGAGCAAGTCCTGTCTGAATCACCGGCTGAGGAAGCTGCTGGAGCTGGCAAGAGATCTTCACGAATAAAAAGAAAAGAGGAATTTGGAATGAATCGGTGTGAACAGGCTGCTGCGTATCACAAAAAGGGCTTTAACTGCTGCCAGAGCGTTCTGGCGGTGTTTCAAGACTGCATCGGGCTTTCGGAAGCCCAGTGTCTGACGCTGGGAGGCGGCTTTGGTGCCGGGGCCGGAACAGGGGAGCTGTGCGGCGCCGTCACCGGGGCCGTCATGGTGCTGGATTTGCTGACGCCTGCGGATCCGGCGGACGTCGTCGGCTCTAAAAAGAAGGCAATGGCGCAGGCCAAAGAGTTGCAGAAGCGGTTTGCGGAGCGGTTTGACGCACTGCGGTGCGCAGAGCTGCTACAAAAGAAGTTCACCCCGGATGATACCACCCCCGCCGCCAAGGCGCTGGGACTCACCGGCCACTGTGACATTATGATTGCCACGGCGGTCGAGATTGTGGAGCAGATGCTGGCGGAGCGGTGATCCACGAAAAGGAAAGTACTTTTCAGAAAGGACGCTGACTCTATGAAGGAGAAAAAGCCTGTTGGTCCTCACAAGCTGTTGAAGATATGCAGACGGCTTTTCTTTTCCGGCGCGCTGACCATGCTGACTACGGCATATCTGATCGGCGAATCCTATCAGTGGCGGGGAAACGATGTGTCGGTATTCCTTTGGATCGCGGCAGGTGTTGGAATCCTGATCATGGCCGGAAGCCTTCTGACCGCCTTTTCGAAGCTACGCTGTCCCTACTGCGGGGCCTCCCTGATGGCCGGCGGCCGGATGCCGTCCAGTCTGCCCCATTTCTGCCCGGACTGCGGAAAGACGCTGGATGACTGCGATTAAATCCGCACAAAACATGTATAGTGAATCAACTTTACATAAGTTGAAATAGAAGTAAATTTGGCAAATACACAAGAAAGAAAACAGGAGGTGGCCTATGGCCTTCACCCATCTGCATGTGCATACGGAGTTCAGCCTGCTGGACGGCTTCTGCAAGATCAAGGAGCTGCCGGGGGTGGTGAAGTCTATGGGCCAGACCGCCTGTGCCATCACGGACCACGGCGTTATGTACGGCGTCATCGACTTCTACCGGGCCTGTAAGGCGGAGGGCGTGAAGCCCATCATCGGCTGCGAGGTCTATGTGGCCCCTCAGGGCCGCACCCGGTTCGATAAGGTCCACGAATTCGACAGCGAGAGCCGCCATCTGGTGCTGCTGTGCGAAAACGAGGAGGGCTACCGCAACCTCTCCTACATGGTGTCTCTGGCCTGGACGGAGGGCTTCTACGTGAAGCCCCGTATCGACCAGGCCCTTTTGCGGGAGCACTCCAAGGGCCTGATCGCACTTTCGGCGTGTCTGGCAGGGGAGATCCCCCGCCGCCTGCGGAATGGAGAGTATGACAACGCCAAGGCCTATGCGCTGGAAATGGCGGAGCTGTTCGGCCCGGACCGGTTTTATTTAGAATTGCAGGATCACGGCATCCGGGATCAGAAGATCGTGAACCAGTCTATCCTGAAGATCCATCAGGAGACCGGCATCCCCATGGTCTGCACCAATGACGCCCACTATCTCCGGAAGGGGGACGCCGAGGCCCATGACATCCTGCTGTGCATCCAGACCGGCAAAACGGTGGACGATGAGAACCGGATGCGCTACGAGCCTCAGAACTTCTACCTCCGCAGCGAGGAGGAAATGGCGGAGCTGTTCGAGGGCTACGAGGGCGCACTGGAAAACACCCAGAAGATCACGGAGATGTGCAACCTTGAATTTACCTTCGGCAAGTACCACCTGCCGGAATTCAAGCTGCCGGAGGGGTATGACAGCTTCTCCTATCTGAAAAAGCTGTGTGACGAGGGCTACAAGGCCCGGTACGGCGATGATGACAAATACCGGGGCCAGTTGAAATACGAGCAGGACATGATCGAGAAAATGGGCTTTACCGACTATTTCCTCATCGTATCCGACTTCGTGCGCTACGCCAAAAGCGTGGGCATCCCGGTGGGACCGGGCCGCGGCAGCGCGGCGGGGTCCATGGTCAGCTACTGCCTCAGCATCACCGATATCGACCCCATGAAGTACAGCCTGTACTTTGAGCGGTTCCTGAACCCGGAGCGGGTGAGTATGCCGGATATCGATATGGACTTCGGCGATACCCGCCGGGGCGAGGTGGTGGACTATGTCCGCCGCAAGTACGGCGATGACCATGTGGCTCAGATTGTCA
>OIXG01000360.1_pt1 | contig 58054 bp, 57 predicted proteins | sample 1587731 | NCBI WGS metagenome assembly OIXG01 (sample SAMEA3888908, study PRJEB22519) | human gut metagenome | biome: human gut; feature: human-associated habitat; material: faeces | place: Denmark | collected 2010 | reverse complement strand
TGCTGCACGTCATCCACTACTTCGGCGGCGTGGAGAACCTGAAGGGCAAGAAGGTCGCCATGACCTGGGCCTACTCCCCCTCCTACGGCAAGCCTCTGTCCGTGCCGCAGGGCGTCATCGGCCTGTTCACCCGCTTCGGCATGGATGTGACCCTGGCCCATCCCGAGGGCTATGACGTCATGCCCGAGGTGGAGGAGGTCGCCCGCAAGAACTGCGAGAAGTACGGCTCCAAGTTCCACAAGACCAACGACATGAAGGAAGCCTTCAAGGATGCCGACATCGTGTATCCCAAGAGCTGGGCATCCTACGCCGCCATGGAAGAGCGCACCAAGCTGTACGCCGCCGGCGACAAGGAGGGCATCGACGCGCTGGAGAAGCGCCTGCTGGCCCAGAACGCCGAGCACAAGGACTGGGCCTGCACCGAGGAGATGATGAAGCTCACCAAGGACGGCAAGGCGCTGTACCTGCACTGCCTGCCCGCCGACATCACCGGTCTGAGCTGCGCCGAGGGCGAGGTGGACAACTCCGTGTTCGACCGCTACATCGTGCCTCTGTACAAGCAGGCCTCCTACAAGCCCTATGTCATCGCCGCCATGATCTTCATGGCCCAGGTGAAGGATCCCGTCAAGGCTCTGATGGAGCTGGACGAGGGCAAGAACACCCGCAAGATCTTCTAAAATAAGCACACCACCCGCAACAGCGGCGGCATCGCCGCCGCTGTTGTTTTTTCAATCCCGCATACACCACATTACATTTTTATTCAAAACGAGGTACTTTCATTATGTCTAAGAGGATCGTCATCGCCCTGGGCGGCAACGCCCTGGGCAATACCGCCGCCCAGCAGCTCCAGCTGGTCACCGAGACTGCCCGCTCCATCGTGGATCTCATCGCCGCCGGCAACGAGGTGGTGGTGGCCCACGGCAACGGCCCCCAGGTGGGCATGATCAATCTGGGTCTCAGCACCGCCGCCGAGGCCAAGGCCATCAAGGCCGACATGCCCTTCCCCGAGTGCGGCGCCATGTCCGAGGGCTACATCGGCTACCACCTGCAGCAGGCCATCGGCAACGAGCTGATGAGCCGCGGCATGGACAAGCCCGTGGCCACCATCGTCACCCAGACCGTGGTGTCTGAGGATGACCCCGCCTTCCAGAACCCCACCAAGCCCGTGGGCGCCTTCTACGACAAGGAAACGGCCGACCGCATCGCCGCCGAGAAGGGCTACACCATGGTGGAGGACGCCGGCCGCGGCTACCGTCAGGTCGTCCCCTCCCCCAAGCCCTTTGACATCGTGGAGAAGGCCTCCATCAAGGCACTGGTGGACGCCGGCCATGTGGTCATCGCCGTGGGCGGCGGCGGCATCCCCGTCATCCGCAAGGACGGTAAGCTCTCCGGCACCCCCGCCGTCATCGACAAGGACTTCGGCAGCGAGCTGCTGGCCGAGCTGCTGGATGCCGATATGCTCATCATCCTCACCGCCGTGGAGAAGGTGGCCATCAACTTCAACAAGCCCGACCAGAAGGGTCTGGACGATCTGACCCCCGCCGAGGCCTACAAGTACATGGACGAGAACCAGTTCGCCAAGGGCTCCATGCTGCCCAAGGTGCAGGCGGCTGTGAAGTTCGCCGAGTCCAAGCCCGGCCGCACCGCCCTCATCACCCTGCTGGAGAAGGCCAAGGACGGCATCGAGGGCAAGACCGGTACCCGCGTCCATCAGTGACCTGCTGCGCGGCAGCCGTTCTCCCGCAGTTGCTTTGGCCTTTATGCCAAGCAAAAGTTTTTCTTATATCACACATTTTCAGTTGAAATCCGAAGCACTTTCCTGTATAATACTTCCATCCTGTTGGATGTGAATGCCGGGTCGAACCCCGTTATTCAGGCATGCGGCAAATTTTTACCCTTACTTTCAGCCGTATGTCACATATTTAAAGGAGGAAAACAAGAATGAAAAAGTTCCTTGCACTGATCATCGCTCTGGTCATGGCTCTGAGCCTGGTGGCCTGCGGTGAGCAGAAGCAGCCTGACACCCCCGACGTCCCCGACGACGGCGAGCAGACTGCTACCATCAAGGTGGGCTTCATCACCCTGCACGATGAGAACTCCACCTACGACCTCAACTTCATCAACGCTGCCAAGGAGGCCATTGCCAATCTGGGCCTCACCGAGAATGACTACATCCTCAAGACCAACATTGAGGAAGGTCAGAAGTGCTACGACACCGCTGCTGAGCTGGCCGACGCCGGCTGCAACATCATCTTTGCCGACAGCTTCGGTCATGAGTCCTACATGATCCAGGCCGCCAAGGACTTCCCCAATGTGCAGTTCTGCCACTCCACCGGTACCCGCGCTCACACCGAGAACCTGCCCAACTACCACAACGCTTTCGCCTCCATCTATGAGGGTCGTTATCTGGCCGGTATCGCTGCCGGTATGAAGATGAACGAGATGATCGAGGCCGGCAAGTTCACCGCTGACGAGGCCAAGATGGGCTACGTTGGTGCGTTCACCTACGCCGAAGTGGTCTCCGGTTACACCTCCTTCTATCTGGGCGCCAAGTCCGTCTGCCCCACCGTCACCATGGACGTGACCTTCACCGGCAGCTGGTACGATGAGACCCTGGAGAAGGAAGGCGCTCAGAAGCTGATCGACGGCGGCTGCAAGCTGATCAGCCAGCACGCCGACTCCCTGGGTGCTCCTACCGCCTGCGAGAACGCCGGTATCCCCAACGTCTCCTACAACGGTTCCACTCAGGCCGCTGGCCCCAACACCTACATCATCTCCTCCCGCATCGACTGGGCTCCCTACTATGAGATGGCCATCAAGGCTGTCATGGACGGCACCGAGATCCCCGTTGACTACACCGGCGATCTGAAGACCGGTTCCGTGGTCCTGACCGACCTGAACACCGCTGTCGCCGCCGAGGGCACCCAGGCTGCCATCGACGAGGCTATGGCCAAGCTGGAGAACGGCGAGCTGCACGTCTTTGACTGCTCCACCTTCACCACCTCCGTCGAGCTGAACCCCTTCAAGACCGACTTCCTGAAGGTCGACGCTGACGGCCACATCACCTCCTATCTGGCTGACGTTGACACCGACGAGGCTTATACCGGCGACACCGAAGTCATCACCGATGGTTACTTCGCTGAGTCCACCGCTCGTTCCGCCCCGTACTTCGATCTGAGCATCGACGGCATCAACCTGCTGGATACCAAGATGTAAGCTTTTCCCCGCACCTGAAAGGGTGGGACTGCAGAGCAGTCCCACCCTTTTTCTCCCCCTCCGCCCTGCGCGGAAAGTGAAAAAACGACGTGCCGCGGCCCCGCCGCGGCACGTTTTTTTCGTCTCCCGCAACCCCTTTGACGATTTACACAAGCAGAGTGTCCCTTTCTTTGTATAACCTTACATTCTTTGTGATTTCCTGACAATTTTTTTGTTATTTTTGATTTACAAGCCCATTTATGTATGGTAGAATAAACCGTATGGAACATAGCCCCGGCGTATTGCGAGGTGTTGCAGCCGTCTGCGCCGAAAGAAAGGATGACAGCCTTGGAAAACAAATGCGCGATCAAAATGGAGAACATCACCAAGCGGTTCGGAAAAGTTGTCGCCAACAACGCGATCAACATGGAGCTGCACGAGGGTGAGATCCTGTCTCTGCTGGGCGAAAACGGCAGCGGCAAGACCACACTGATGAACATGCTCTCCGGCATCTACTTCCCCGATGAGGGACAGATCTACATCCACGACCAGCCTGTGACCATCGCATCTCCCAAGGATGCTTTTGCTCTCGGCATCGGCATGATCCACCAGCACTTCAAGCTGGTCGATCTGTTCACCGCCACGGAGAACATCATCCTGGGCCTGGAGGGCAAGCTGGATCTGGCCAACGCCCGCAAGAAGGTGCAGGAGATCTGCGACCGCTACGGGTTCGATATCGACCCCGACATGAAGATCTACGACATGTCCGTCTCCCAGAAGCAGACTGTCGAGATCGTCAAGGTGCTGTACCGCGGCGCCGACATCCTGATCCTGGATGAGCCTACCGCCGTGCTGACCCCGCAGGAGACGGACAAGCTGTTCGCCGTCATGCGCAACATGAAGGCCGACGGCAAGTCCCTCATCATCATCACCCACAAGCTCCACGAGGTGCTGGACGTGTCCGACCGCGTGGCCGTGCTGCGCAAGGGCGAGTACATAGGCGACGTGCTGACCAAGGACGCCGACCAGCAGTCCCTGACGGACATGATGGTGGGCCGCAGCGTCAGCCTGAACATCGACCGTCCCGAGCCTCAGAACGTCACCACCCGCCTGAAGCTGGAGGGGCTCACCGTGTTCGATGAGCTGGGCGTCAAGCGTCTGGACAACGTCAGCTTTGAGATCAAGGCCGGCGAGGTGCTGGGCGTGGCCGGCGTGGCCGGCTCCGGCCAGCGCGAGCTGCTGGAGTCCATCGCGGGTCTGTACCCCATCTCCTCCGGCTCCGTCACCTACTACGCTCCCGACGGCGGTGCGCCCCAGGAGCTGGTGGGCAAGGATCCCATGGACATCCGCAAGGCGGGCATCGCCATGTCCTTCGTGCCCGAGGATCGTCTGGGCATGGGTCTGGTGGGCTCCATGGGCATGACCGGCAACATGATGCTGCGCTCCTGGCGCAAGGGCCACAGCATCTTCCTGGACCGCAAGAACCCCGAGGCGCTGGCGCAGCGCATCTGGCAGGAGCTGGAGGTCGTCACCCCCAGCACCAGCTTTCCCGTCCGCCGCATGTCCGGCGGCAACGTGCAGAAGGTGCTGGTGGGCCGTGAGATCGCCCAGGAGCCGGCGGTGCTGATGACGGCCTACGCCGTCCGCGGCCTGGATATCAACACTTCTTACACCATTTACAACCTGCTGACGGAGCAGAAAATGAAGGGCGTCGCCGTGGTCTACGTCGGCGAGGATCTGGACGTGCTGCTGGAGCTGTGCGATCGCATCGTGGTGCTCTGCGGCGGTCAGGTCTCCGGTGTTGTGGACGGACGCACCACCAACAAGATGGAAGTGGGCGCACTGATGACCCGCATGGGAGGAGGCAAGGCAGATGAGTAAAAAAGGATCGCTCTTTCATATTTCCAAGCGCGACGCGCTGCCTCTGCCCAAGGCACTGGCCATCCGCGGCGGCATCATCCTGCTGGCGCTGGTGTTCTGCGGCCTCATCACCACGCTGCTGACCGGCGAGAATCCCATCAGCGTCTACGGCACCATCCTCAAGGGCGCCTTCGGCACCACCCGTAAGAGCTGGGTCACCTGGCAGAACGTGGCCATCCTGCTGGGCATCTCCCTGGCGGTGACCCCCGCGTTCAAAATGCGCTTCTGGAACATCGGCGCCGAGGGTCAGACCCTGATCGGCTGTCTGGCCGCCTCCGCCTGCATGATCACCATGGGCAAAACCGTGCCCAACGGCCTGCTGATCGTGATCTCTCTGGCCGCCGCCATTCTGGCCGGCGCCATCTGGGGCTTCCTGCCCGCCTTCTTCAAGGCCCACTGGAACACCAACGAGACGCTGTTCACCCTGATGATGAACTACATCGCCACCCAACTCACCGCCTTCTTCATCATCGTGTGGGAGGTGCCCAAGGGCGCCGGTAAGATCGGCATCATCAACCAGTCCACGGAGGCCGGCTGGCTGCCCCGCCTGGCGGGTCAGCAGTACCTGCTCCCCATTCTGGTCATCGCCATCATGACCGGCCTGATGTATGTCTACCTGCAGTACAGCAAGCACGGCTACGAGATCGCCGTCGTGGGCGAGAGCCAGCGCACCGCCAGCTACGCCGGCATCAAGGTGGACCGCGTTATCGTGCGGACCATGGTGCTCTCCGGTGCCATGTGCGGCCTTATCGGCTACCTGCTCACCGCCGGCGTGGACCACACCCTGACCACCACCATCGTGGACGGCCGCGGCTTCACCGCCGTCATGGTCTCCTGGATGTCCAAGTTCAATCCCTTCATCATGATCGCGGCCTCTCTGCTGCTGGTGGTCATGGACCGCGGCGCCAGCGAGGTGTCCAGCGTGTTCGGCCTGAACCACTCCTTCGCCGATATCCTGACCGGTATCATCCTGTTCTTCATCATCGGCACCGAGTTCTTCATCACCTACAAGGTCAGCCTGCGCAAGAGCAGCAAAAAGGAGGCGTGACGAATGGGCTTTAACTTTGTATCGTTCTTTCCCCGCGCCGTCATGCAGGGTATCCCCCTGCTGTTCGGCAGCACCGGCGAGATCCTGACGGAGAAATCCGGCAACCTGAACCTGGGTATTCCCGGCATCATGTATGTGGGCGGCATCAGCGGCGTCATCGGCGCGTTCTTCTACGAGCAGGGCGCAGCCCAGATGAACGGCTTCCTGGCCGTGCTGATCCCCATCCTCTGCTCCCTGCTGGGCTCTCTGCTGATGGGTCTGCTGTACTGCTTCCTCACCGTGACCCTCCGGGCCAACCAGAACGTCACCGGTCTGGCCATGACCACCTTCGGCGTGGGCGTGGGCAACTTCTTCGGCGGCTCCCTCATCAAGCTCACCGGCAGTGAGGTCCCCTCCATCGCCCTGTCCAAGACCAGCCTGTTCTTCAAGACCACCCTGCCCGGCGCGGACAGCACCGGCTGGTTCGGCCAGCTGTTCCTGTCCTACGGCTTCCTGGCCTACGCGTCCATCATCATCGCCATCGGCGCGTCCTATTTCCTGAACCGCACCCGTCCCGGCCTGCACCTGCGCGCCGTGGGCGAGAGCGCTTCCACCGCCGACGCCGCCGGCATCAACGTCACCAAGTACAAGTATCTGGCCACCTGCATCGGCTCCATGATCGCGGGCCTCGGCGGTCTGTACTACGTCATGGACTACGCCAACGGCGTGTGGTCCAACAACGCCTTCGGCGACCGCGGCTGGCTGGCCATCGCGCTGGTCATCTTCACCATCTGGCGTCCCAGCACCAGCATCTGGGCCTCCATCCTGTTCGGCGGCCTGTACATCCTGAACATCTACCTGCCCTCCGACGTGATGGCCGTGAAGGAGCTGTACAAGATGCTGCCCTACGTCATCACTCTGGTGGTGCTGATCATCGTGTCCCTGCGTAAAAAGCGGGAGGATCAGCCCCCTGCGTCCCTCGGTCTCTCCTACTTCCGCGAGGAACGCTGACCCCACACAAAAAAGAGTAGGCCGCTTGCGGCCTGCTCTTTTTTCCTACCCATTTACATCTGTCAAGGAGGAACCCGCCATGTCCACCCTGCTCATCCGGAACATCGCCCAGCTGGTCACCTGCGACGACGGCGACCGCATCCTGCAAAACGTCGATCTCTACTGCGCCGACGGCTTCATCAAGACCATCGGCGCCGGGCTGGACGTGCCCGCCGACCGTGTCATCGACGGCAGCCACATGTTCTGCTACCCCGGCCTCGTCAACACCCATCACCACCTCTATCAGGTGTTTTCCCGCAACCTGCCCCAGGTCCAGAACATGGAGCTGTTCGACTGGCTGCGCACCCTGTACGAGATCTGGAAAAACCTGGACGCCGACGTCATCCGTCTGTCCAGCCTCACCGGCATGGGCGAGCTGATGAAGCACGGCTGCACCACCTGCTTCGACCACCACTATGTGTTCCCCGCCGGCAGCGGCGACCTGCTGGGCGCCCAGTTTGCCGCCGCCGATGAGCTGGGCATCCGCATGTACGCCAGCCGCGGCAGCATGGATCTCAGCAAGAAGGACGGCGGCCTGCCGCCGGACAGTGTGGTGCAGACCGTGGACGAGATCCTCCGCGACAGCGTCCACGCCATCGAGACGTACCACGACGCCTCCTACGGCGCCATGCACCGCGTGGCACTGGCCCCCTGCTCCCCCTTCTCCGTGTCCGCCGATCTCCTGCGCGAAAGCGCCATTCTGGCCCGCCAGTACGGCGTGCGGCTCCACACCCACCTGTGCGAGACCAAGGACGAGGAGAACTTCATGCTGGCCCGGGAGGGCGTCCGCCCGCTGGCCTACATGGAGCGCCTGGGCTGGATCGGCAGCGACGTCTGGTTCGCCCACGGCATCCACTTCAACGACGAGGAACTGCGCCTGCTGGCCCAGACCGGCACCGGCGTGGCCCACTGCCCCATCAGCAACATGAAGCTCTCCAGCGGCGTGGCCCGCATCCCGGAGATGCTGGCGCTGGGCGTGCCGGTGGGTCTGGCGGTGGACGGCTCCGCCTCCAACGATGGCTCCAGCCTGCTGGAGGAGCTGCGCGTGACCTACCTGCTGCACCGTCTGACCGCCAGCCGCAAGGCCCCCACCGGCTACGACGTGCTGAAGATGGCCACCCGGGGCAGCGCCCGGCTGCTGGGGCGGGACGACATCGGCCAGCTGACCGAGGGCAAATGCGCCGATCTGTTCCTCATCGACGCCCGCCGGCTGGAGCTGGTGGGCTGCGGCTGCGACGCCGGCTCGGTGCTGGGCACCGTAGGCGTCCGCGGCCCCGTGGACTACACCGTGGTGCAGGGCCGCGTCACCGTGGAGCACGGCCGTCTCGTCACCGTGGACGAGGACGCGCTGGCCCGGGAGGCCGACGCCAGGTGCCGTGCCTACCTGGCCATGTAACAAAAAGCAGGAGACCCTCCCGCGGGAGGGCCTCCTGCTTTTTATATCTCATTCCAGCTCGCTGCGGTTGGCCGCCATGGTCTTGGCGAACAGGGACGCGCTGCTGGGCGGCGTGTATGTAATGGCGTTGGCCCCGGCCCGGATGGTGGCCAGGATACTCTCCTCCGTGGGGCCGCCGGTGGCGATGATGGCCAGCTCCGGGTACTGCTCCCGCAGGGCCGCCACGATCTCCGGCGTCCGGGCCGCGCCGGACACGTTGATGATGTCCACCCCCGCGTCCAGATAGGGCTGGATGTCCGTTTTCTCCGAAATGACCGTGTACACCACCGGGATCTCCACGGCGTCCTTGATGTCCTGGATGGTCTCCAGCCCGATCTTGCTGTTGCACACCACGCCGTAGGCGCCCTGGTGCTCCACATACGCGGCCATGCTGGCCGACCGGATGCCGTTGGTCAGACCGCCGCCCACGCCGCAGAACACCGGCACGTCCGACACGCCGATGATGGCCTGGGTAATGGCCGGCTGGGGCGTGAAGGGGTACACGGCGATGATGGCATCGGCGTTGATATTCTTGATGATGGCCACGTCCGTGCTGAACACCAGCGACTTGATGCGGCGTCCGAACACCCGGATGCCGCTGCACTCGCTGATGCAGCGGGGCACCGACAACGCGTGCTTGCGCAGGTTGCCCTCATAGGCCGGTACATATTTTCTCACTGGCTTTCCTTTCCCACTGTTGCATACCTGTTCTAACCGTACTATAATAGCATAAACGGGCAAATCTGTAAATATTTTTGTCCGTAATCTGAACAGCCCCTTAATATTGCCTGATTTTCCAAACTTTTCCGGGAGGTGCATTTCATGCTTTCCATCGTGCAGGGCGACATCACCCAGTCCCATGCCGACGCCATCGTCAACGCCGCCAACACCTCCCTGCTGGGCGGCAGCGGCGTGGACGGCGCCATCCACCGTGCCGCCGGGCCGCAGCTGCTGGCGGAGTGCCGCACCCTCCACGGCTGCGAGACGGGACAGGCGAAGCTCACCGCCGCCTACCGCCTGCCCTGTAAGTACGTCATCCACACCCCCGGCCCTATCTGGCGGGGCGGCGGCTGCGGTGAGGCGGCGCTGCTGGCCTCCTGCTACCGCAATGCCCTGACGCTGGCGGCGGCCCACGGCTGCCGCAGCGTGGACTTCCCCTCCATCTCCACCGGTGTCTACGGCTACCCGGTGCTGCAGGCCGCCCATGTGGCCCTGAAGGCCATCATGGACTTTCTCCGTGACCACCCGGACATGGAGGTGCGCATGGTCTGCCATGGTGCGGACACCCTCCACGCCTACCAGGTGGTGTGGAATATGCTCTATCAGGATGTAAAGCCCCACGAGGACTAAAAAAGAAGTCTCCGGCTGTGCCGGAGACTTCTTTTTTACTCGCGTTTTCAGATCTTGATGAGTTCATACTCCCGTGTGCCGATGCCGATCTTCTCGCCGTGCTCCAGACAGCTGCGCCAGTCGGTGTCCGGATGGATGCGCTGGAAGTGGTCGTGCGCATGGACATGTCCCTCCTCGCCGGCGGCGGCGGAGCCGCGCAGGGGTGTCTGGGCGTTGACCGCGTCCACGCAGGCCATGTCCAGCGCCACCGGGTCAAAGGAGGCAAACATACCCACGTTGGGTACGATGGGCATGTCGTTCTCCGAATGGCAGTCGCAGTTGGGGGACACGTCGATGACCAGCGAGATGTGGAAGCAGGGCCGTCCATCCACCACGGCCTTGGTGTACTCCGCGATCTTCCGGTTCAGGTTGGTGGTGGATTCGTCATTGTCCGCCTGCACCGCGTTCTTGGGGCAGACGGCGATGCAGCGGCCGCAGCCCACGCATCTGTCGTGGTCGATGACGGCCTTGCCGTCGGTGATGATCGGCGCGCCGTGGGCGCAGATCTTCCGGCACTGGCCGCAGCCCACGCACAGCTTTTGCTTCACATGGGGCTTGCCGGCGTTGTGCTGCTCCATCTTACCGGCGCGGCTGCCGCAGCCCATGCCGATATTCTTCAGGCAGCCGCCGAAGCCCGCCGTCTCGTGACCCTTGAAATGGGTCAGGGAGATGAACACGTCCGCGTCCATAACGGCCCGGCCGATCTTGGCATTCTGTACATATTCGCCGCCGGCCACCGGCACCTCCACCTCGTCGTTGCCCTTCAGACCGTCGGCGATGAGGATCTGACAGCCGGTGGTCATGGGATTGAAGCCGTTGAGCATGGCGCTGTCCAGATGGTCCAGCGCGTTCTTCCGCCCGCCCACATACAGGGTGTTGCAGTCCGTCAGAAAGGGCTTGCCGCCCCGCTCCTTCACGAAATCCGCCACCGTCTTGGCCCAGTTGGGCCGCAGAAATGCCAGATTGCCCGGCTCACCGAAGTGCATCTTGATAGCTACATATTTCTCGTTGAAATCGATATCGCCCATGCCCGCCGTTTTCATCAGCCGGGTCAGCTTCTGCTGCAAATTCTCATGATAGTCCGCCCGCAGGTCGGCAAAGTACACCTTGGATGCCATATCGCGTCCTCACTTTCGTAGATTCGGTGCCCACAGTATAGCACATCCCGCCGGAATGTGCTATACTGTTTTTCACCGGAAAGGAGGTACCGCCCGTGCGTATTTTATCCCATACCGTCTCCGCCGCCCAGGATGGCTGCACCGTCAAGGAGCTGCTGCGGGGTCTGTGGCACATCTCCGGCAGCCTCCTCAGCCGCCTGAAATTCCGGGACGCCATCACCGTCAACGGCGTGCCCGCCCCGGTGAACCGCGTCCTCCGCACCGGGAATGTCCTCCGGGCGGACGTGTCCGACCTGCCCGGCGAGCATCCCCACATCCTGCCGGTGGACTACCCCCTGACCATCCTCTACGAGGACGAGGATCTGCTGCTTCTGGACAAGCCCGCCGGCATCGCCATCCACCCCGCCGCCCTGACGGAGGAAACGGCCACCATCGCCGGGGCCGTGGCCCACTACCTGCACAGCGACAGCTTCCACGCCGTCAACCGGCTGGACCGGGGCACCACCGGCGTCATGGCCGTGGCCAAGACCGGCTTCGTCCACGCCCGCTGCATGACCCTGCTCCACACCGACGGCTTTCAGCGGGACTACCGCGCCGTGTGCGACGGTCTGCCGCCCCGGCAGGCGGGGGACATCGACCTGCCCCTGGGCCGGGCGGAGGGCTCCCTGCTGAAGCGCTGCCCCGACCCCCACGGACAGGCGGCCCACACCCACTACGAGGTGCTGTCCGCCGCCAACGGCCGCGCCCTGCTGCGGCTGACGCCCACCACCGGCCGCACCCACCAGCTGCGGGTGCACATGGCCGCCATCGGCTGCCCCCTCACCGGCGACTGGCTTTACGGCACGGAGGACAAGACCCTCATCGCCCGCCCCGCGCTCCACAGCTATCACCTGCGCCTGACGCACCCCGTCACCGGCGCCGTTATCGACGTCACCGCCCCGCTGCCGGAGGATATGCAGGCGCTGCTGCGCTGACTCCGGCGCACCCCGATAAAAAAGACCGGCTCCCGCCGGTCTTTTTTTGCTTACAGATCCACTTTTTCGTAGGCCCTTGCCGACGCCCGGAACGTCAGCGCCGCGCCTCCCGCGTAGAGCAGGATGCTGCCGATAAGAAGGGGCAGCTGCCGCAGCTGGGCGGCCCGATCCAGATCGTCCAGCCACCCCAGCGCCGGAAAGTGGGGCAGCGCCTCACACACGAGCATCAGCACCGCCATGACGACGCACGCCTTCAGGTACGACACCCCCACCTTATAGCCGTTTTTATAGAACGACGGCAGGAACACCGCATTGAATACCGCATACAGCAGGAACCCGGCGGCCAGCAGCGCCGCGTTGGGATCCAGCCCCACCAGATTGTCCTTCCCCGGCTGCAGGTGCACCGCCAGCACCGAAAACGGCACCAGCAGCACCAGCGACAGCACCTCGATGAGCACCGTGAACAGGCACCCGGCCTTCACCGTGTCCCGCTTGGGCACCGGCAGCAGCGCCGAATAGTAGATGTCCTTCTGCTCCCGCATATTCAGGAACGTGAAGAACAGCCCCAGCGTCACGTAGAAGAAGATCACGGTGTAGGGGTAGTTGGGGATCAGCACCATCACGCCGAACAGGCAGAAGATGGGCGTCATGGGATGGCACACCAGCCGGAACTGCTTATATAATAGCGCTGTCATCCAGCTCCCTCCTCTCCACGGCTACAATGATATCCTCCAGCGTCTCGCCCTTGTCCCGGAACCGGGCCTTGAAATCCTCTACGCCGCCGTCATACAGCATCTCGCCGTCCTTAATGAACGCGATATGGCTGGCGCACTTCTCCAGGTCGGAGGTGATGTGGGTGGAGAACAGGATGCTCCTGCTGCCGTCGGCCACGATGCGGCGGAACAGCTCCACCAGCTCGTCCCGGGAGACGGGGTCCAGCCCGCTGGTAGGCTCATCCAGGATCAGCAGCTCCGCGCTGTGGCTCAGCGCCAGCGCGATCATGTACTTCACCTTCATGCCGCTGGACAGCTGATCCACCCGCTTGCTCTCATCGATGGCGAACAGCTCCAGATAGTGGCGGTACTTGTCCTCGTCCCAGTTGCTGTAAAACCGCCGGGTCACATCGGTAATGACCCCCACCTTCTTCTTGGGGTAGAAGTCGATGCCGCCCAGCACCACGCCGATGCGCCGCCGGATGGCCGCCTCGTTGGCGGCGTAGTCCAGCCCGAAGGCCCGCACCGTGCCGCCGTCCGGGTGCACCAGCCCCAGAATGGACTTCAGCGTGGTGCTCTTGCCCGCGCCGTTGCGGCCGATAAAGCCCACGATGGCCCCCTGCGGCACGTCCAGCGACACGTCCTTCAGCGTAAACGCGGGATACGTCTTGCGCAGCTCCCGCACCTCCAGCACGTTCACAGCTCCTCCACCTCCTCGTCGTCCTCCGGCAGGGCGTCAAACGCCTTGCGCAGAAAGGGGTTCAGCTTATCCGTGGTCTGCAGGGCGATGCCCTTCTTCTTATCCGCCAGCAGCACCAGCGTGTCCCCCGGCTCCAGCCCGAACATGGCTCTGGCCTCCTTGGGAATGACGATCTGCCCCTTGGGGCCGATCTTGACGCTGCTCATAAAATACCGCTCGTCCTTGCCCATATCACCGCTCCTCTCTGTATGACTGGTATAACTTTTCTTACTTTTGCCACTATACAACTCTTGTTCCCCGTTGTCAAGCCCCTGTTTCTGTGGTACAATACGGACAACAAAACGTAAAGGAGCGCCGCTATGGATCTCTGCGACCGCAACGACATACAGGCCCTGCTGGCGCGGCACGGCTTCCGCTTCGCCAAGTCCCTGGGCCAGAACTTCCTCATCGAGGGCTGGGTGGCGGAGGACATCGCCGCCGCCAGCGGCGCGGACGCCGGCACCGGCGTGGTGGAGGTCGGCCCCGGCATCGGCTCTCTCACCACCCAACTGGCCCGCCGGGCAGGCAAGGTGGTGTCCGTGGAGCTGGACCGCCGCCTGTACCCCGTGCTGGCGGAGACCATGGCGGATTACCCCAACTTCACGCTGGTGGAGGGCGATGTGATGCAGTTGTCCCTGCCCGCGCTGGTGCAGGCGCACCTCACCGGCCTGCGGCCCGTGCTGTGCGCCAACCTGCCCTACAACATCACCACCCCGTTCCTCACCGCCTGCGTGGAGGCCCGGTGCTTCCACAGCCTGACGGTGCTGATCCAGAAGGAGGTGGCCCAGCGTATCTGCGCCGCCCCCGGCACCGCCGACTACGGCGCGTTCACCCTCCTGATGCAGTACTACACCCAGCCGGAGCTGCTGTTCACCGTGCCCAACACCTGCTTCCTCCCGGCCCCCAAGGTGACGTCCGCCGTCATCCGCTGCCAGACCCGCACCGCCCCGCCGGTGCAGGTACGGTCGGAGGCCGCCTTCTGGCGCACCGTCCGGGCCGGCTTCGCCCTGCGGCGGAAAACGCTGGTCAACAGCCTCCAGACCGGCTGGGAGCTGCCCAAGGACACCCTGACGGACATCGTCGCCGCCTGCGGCCTCCCCCCCACCGTCCGGGGCGAGCGTCTGGGACTGGCGGAGTACGCCCGGCTGTCCGACGCCCTGCTGGAGGCATCGAAATAGGTTCACATAACAAAGAAGGAAGTGTGCCTGCGGCACACCTCCTTCTTTGTTATGCACTTACGTCAGCCGCCGCCACCGCCGCGCCTGTAATGACCCGATGACAACGGGTACGTCGGATGCCCGGACAAAGCTCTCCGCCCACGGCGGCGTCAGCGCCGCGTCGTCCACTTGGTTGACATAAATTATATCACACAGTCCCTCGGCGCAGATGACCCGCGCCGCCATCTCCGGCGTGATGGCCGCCGACCACGGCGCGCCCGCCAGCCGGGCGTAGATGGCCGGCCGGTGGGCCGCCTGCCGGATAGGCTGCCCGAAGGCGGAGGCCCCCAGCACGCAGACGGTACGCGTCCGCTCCGGCGGCAGCACCGGCTCCCACGTCTCGTGGGCCTTGGCGGGCAGACGCTTGGAGCCGTCCGCCTCCACCAGCACGAAGTCCGCCGCCTGCTGCCAGCCCTGGAAGGACGGCGCCGTCAGCTTCCCCTCCGGCGTATAGCAGCCGGTGCAGGCCGCGCCGTAAGCCGCCAGCGCCGCCGTCAGCTCCTCCGCCGTCACGGCAAAGGGGTACTGCGGCGGCTTCATGATGTGTGTGGTGGTGGCCAGCAGCACCGTTCCCCGGGGCCGCAGCTCCTCCGCCAGCTGATACAGCAGGCTGGTCTTGCCGCCGCTGCCCATCACTGCCGTCACGCCCCGGTCCACGCCCAGCAGCTCCCACAGCTGTTCCATGTCCGCACCTCCTTTTGTCCCCATGACACCTGTTTTGCGGCCATTATACCATGCCGCCCCCCGCCCTGCAACGGAAAAAGTGGGGTAAATTGCCAAAGATCACGGTAAAACTTGACAAAAAAACCGGATAGTGCTATACTCCACGAGTATTGCTTATCGGTAACAAAAGTTACAAATTGTTTCAAATCATGCCGCCGCCCTGTTTAAGAACCGGGCCGGGCGGCCATACTGCGAGGTACTATGGAACGAATCGAAACAACAGGCCGGCGCGTCGCCCCTGTGCACCGCCGCCCCAGGCTGACCCCCGTTTCCGTGTGCCAAGCCATCCACGACGCCCCTTACCGTCTTGCGCGCCTTGTGCGCCGCGGCGTCCACGCCGTGGGCTACTGGGTGGCATGGACATGGGACGCGGTGGTCACCGACCAGAAACAAATGCATCACGAATTCCTGCGCTCCCGCTTTGTCGGACGCTGCCGCGCCCTTTGCCATGCGCCGGTGCTGGTGGGCTTTGCCGCGGCGATGCGGGATAACTGGCTGGTGCGCCTCACGGCCATGACCGCCCTGACGGCGGCCATCTTCGTGGGCATCTCCCTGGCCCCCGCCGCCCCCACGCTGGACGCCATCTGCATCCTGGTCACCGGCTCCGGCCCCCAGGTGGTGTCCCAGAACACGGCGGAGCTGGACCGCGACTATCTGTCCCTGCGCCGCAGTCTGGGCGGCAGCCACACCATGCAGTATATCCTCCAGCCCGGCCGCACCGTCACGGTGCATCACAACGACCGCACCGTCACCGCTGTCTCTCAGGGCGAGCGTCTGCCGGTCTTTCTGGACCGCTGCGGCATCCGGCTGGGCAGCGACGAGATGGTGGAGCTGGATCTCACCGGCGATGAGCTGTCCCTCCGCATCAGCAGCACCCTGACCTACCAGCACTTCGTGACGGTGGAGACGGACTATGCCGTGGAGCGCACCCCCGATCCCCTGATGGACAAGGGCACGGAGACCGTCATCCGCAAGGGCGTCTCCGGCCACATCGTCGAGACGTATGAGGACACGGTGGTGCGGGGTGAGGTGGTGTCCACCCGCTATGTGGGCGCCAGCCACGACACCTCCCATGCCGAGCTGATCCGCTACGGCACCCGGGTCTACGAGGTGGCACGGGACGACACCATCGACCGCGTGGTGCCCAACGCAGACGGCGAGGGCGGCATCCTCTACTTCAAGTCCGGCGACACCATGACGTACTCCAAGGTCATGGCCTGCAGTTCCACCGCCTATTACAGCGGCGGAGACGGCGGCGCCGCCTGGACCACTGCCGTGGGCGCCAGCGTGGGCATCGGTACCATCGCCGTGGACCCCACCGTTATCCCCTACTACACCAAAATGTTCATCCAGACCACCAACGGCAGCCGTGTCTACGGCATGGGCACCGCGCTGGACTGCGGCGGCGCCATCAAGGGCAACATCGTAGACCTGTGGTTCCCCTCCTATGCGGACTGCCGCGGCTGGGGCCGCCGCGCCGTCACCGTGTATATCCTGGACAAAAAGGCATCCTGACGGAGATGCACCGCCCCCATTTACCTGCAGAAAGCCCTGTATGTGCCGCAAGCACATACAGGGCTTTTTTTCACACTTTGATGACCGCATCCTCCCGCAGCGGGCACTGCGTCAGCAGGCGCTCCGCCGCCGGCAGATACTCCGCCAGCGTTTTCGCCTTGCGGATGGCCTTCAGCTCCCGCTCCGCGCCGTCGAAGCTGCCGCTCAGCCAGTTCCACAGCTCCCGCATCCGGTGCAGCACCGGCGTGTCGCCGGACAGCCGCTGCCGGTAGTCCGCCAGCAGCCGGTGATGGAACGCCGTCAGCTCCTGACGGGAGGCGGCCTCGCCGCCCCGCAGCCGCCGCCCCAGCGCCGGATCGGCGATAAGGCCCCGGCCCATCATCACCGCCTTCACCTGCGGGTACGCACGGCAGAACGCGGCCACGTCCGCCGCCGTGAACAGGTCGCCGTTGTATACCGGCGCTTCCCGCCGCCGTGCCAGCGCCGCGTCAAAGGCGTCCCGGTGCACCGTCCCCCTGTAGAATTCCTTCTGCACCCGGGGATGGACGATCAGCTCCGAGATCGGGTACCTCTCATAGATGTCCAGCAGCCGCTGCCACTCCGCCGGATCGTTCTTTCCGATGCGGGTCTTGACAGACACCTGCATGTCCGGCAGCGCCGAGAATATCTCGCCCAGGCACCGCTCCAACTCCTCCGGATAGGTCAGCAGCCCCGCTCCCTTGTGCTTGGCGGTGACGGTCCCGGAGGGGCACCCCAGGTTGAAGTTCACCTCCCGGTAGCCCATGGCGTACAGTTCCCGTGCCGCCCACACGAAATACGCTCCCCGGTTGGTCAGCAGCTGCGGCACCGTGTCCCGCTCCCCCTGCGTCACCTCGTCCAGCTCCTTCTGCTGGAACGTCAGGTTCCCGTTGGGGGACAGAAACGGCGTGAAATACTTGTCCATGCCGCCGAAGATGTCCCGCTGCGCCCTACGCCAGATGTAGGTGGTCAGTCCCTCCATGGGCGCGGCGTAAAGCTTTATGTCAACCACTATATCCCTCCTCCAGCAACCGCTCCAGCGTCATATCCCGCACCGGCACGCAGTCGCATCCCGCCAGTGCCGGCAGCGCCTCCCTCACCTGCTCCGGCGCGGCCAGCAGCGCCAGCTTCTGCGCCCGGGTCAGGGTCTTGAAGGCGTACTCCAGCCGGGCCGCCGCCGTTCTGCCGCCGCAGCGCCACAGTCCCGCCAGCGCCTGCGGCGGATGGGCGCGGGTATACTTGGCGCCCCTTCCCGCGGTGTGCAGCGCCATGCGGCGGCGCAGGTCGTTGGTCATCCCGGTATACAGACTGCCGTCCCGGCACACCAGCACATAGACGAAATACAACGGCGCCGCCCCCTTTCTTCCCCCATCATACCCGATATTTCTTGCATTGGCAACCTCCGTATGATAAGATATGGTGTTGCCATCGGTTAACAAGGGCAAGCACGCCTGTCAACCGATGTTAGAAAGCGAGGGATACTATGACCCTTTTTGACTACTATGCACAATACATGACCGAGCTCTGGGAGGGCAAGCGCCCCGCCCCGGAGGGTATCACCCTGCCGGACAGCGGCGACGAGAGCGCCCGCATCCAATCACTGGGACAGCAGCTGCAGGCCATGGGCATGGCGGCCTTTGTCCGCGCCTGCGCCGCCCAGGACGGCACGGTGCTGCCGGAGGAGCTGTTCAGTGAGCATGTCGACCCCAACGGTCTTGAGTTCTTTCTGCGGGATCCGGATGCGCCGGAACCCGCACCGGAAAAGCCCGCAACTCCCGATCCCGATGCCAACAAGCACGCCTTTGAGGTGTTTCTGGACTGCATCGCCATGGACGATGGACTGGTACAGTACCTCATCGACGTGCTGAAGCGCATGGACCGCAAGGAGTTCTTCAAGCTCAGCCAGATCACCACCAAGCTGGACCTGGATCCGGAGGAGTTCCTCTACTGGCTGGGCCGCCGGGAGCTGTACGCCGGTGAGGAGGAGCAGGCCTGCGCCGCCATGATGGATCACGCCCTGCTGCGTCTGGCGGAGGAGGGACGGCTGGACGTGGTGGCCGCCCTGCTCAGCGGCGACCAGAAGACCTTCGAAGCCCTGCGCTGCGAGGCGCCGGAGCTTGTCCACGCCCCGGTGGCCACCTATGACTGGTACGCCCGGAACTATCTGGACCGGGACTACCCCATCCGTCTCATCATGCGCCTGAACGGCGTCAAATTCCCCCAATGAGGTACACCGTATGAACGAACAGTACAAAGCTCTCGGCGTCAGCGACGCCGTGCTCACCTTCGGCGAGGGCATTCTCGCCGGCCTGAAGGACCGCTTCGCGGACATCGACGCCATCGCCGAGGCCAACCAGCTGAAGGTCATCGCTGCCATGCAGAAGAACCGGCTGGCCGCCAACCACTTCAACCTCTCCTCCGGCTACGGCTACGACGACGAGGGCCGCGACAATCTGGAGCGGGTCTATGCCGACTGCTTCGGCACCGAGGCGGCGCTGGTGCGCCCCCAGATCACCTGCGGCACCCACGCGCTGGCGCTGGCGCTGGGCGCCAATCTGCTGCCCGGCGACGAGCTGCTCAGCCCTGTGGGCGGCCCCTACGACACGCTGGAGGAGGTCATCGGCATCCGCCCCTCCGCCGGCTCCCTCAAGGAGTACGGCGTCTCCTACCGGCAGGTGGACCTGCTGCCCGGCGGCGCCTTCGACTACGACGGCATCCGCGCCGCCATCAACGAGAAGACCAAGCTGGTCACCATCCAGCGCTCCAAGGGCTACGCCACCCGTCCCAGCTTCTCTGTGGAGCAGATCGGCCAGCTCATCGCCTTCTGCAAGCAGTGCAAGCCGGATGTGATCTGCATGGTGGACAACTGCTACGGCGAGTTCACCGAGCTGCGGGAGCCGTCCAACGTAGGCGCAGACATGATCGTGGGCAGCCTCATCAAGAACCCCGGCGGCGGTCTGGCCCCCACCGGCGGCTATGTCTGCGGCCGGGCCGACCTCATCGACCGCTGCGCCCGCCGCCTGTCCGCCCCCGGCCTGGGCCGGGAGGTCGGCGCCAATCTGGGCCTGCTGACCCAGCTGTATCAGGGCTTTTTCCTCTCCCCCACCGTGACGGCCTCCGCCGTGAAGGGCGCGGTGTTCGCCGCCGCCTGCTATGAAGCGCTGGGCTTCCGGGTGGTGCCCTCCGCCGCTGAGACCCGCCACGACATCATCCAGGCCGTGGAGCTGGGCAGCCGGGAGGGCATGGTGGCCTTCTGCAAGGGCATCCAGTCCGCCGCCCCGGTGGACAGCTACGTCACCCCGGAGCCGTGGGCCATGCCCGGCTACGACAGTGAGGTCATCATGGCCGCCGGTGCCTTCGTGCAGGGCAGCTCCATCGAGCTTTCCGCCGACGGCCCCATCCGCCCGCCCTACGCCGTGTACTTCCAGGGCGGCCTGACGTGGTATCACGCCAAGCTGGGCATCCTGATGAGCCTGCAGAAGATGCTGGAGGCCGGCCTCATCTCACTCTAATTATGTAAACTTGCAGAGGTATCTATGCTCCTCCCTAACCACCCTTTTCGACGGCGTCCGCCACCTGCTGTATTCTCCCGAAATATAAATCTTATGTAAACTAAAAAGGAGAATATTATGTGGTTTTGGTTTTCCCTCATCGCTCTGATCTGCTGGAGCGGCTCTGACCTGTTCAGCAAGATCGGCTGTCAGGATGCGGACGATAAGTACAGCCATCTCAAGATGGTCATGGCCGTGGGTCTTGTGATGGGCCTCCACGCGGCCTACGAAATTTTCATCAACGGTACGGAGATCAACGGCAGCATCATCCTCACCTACCTGCCGGTGTCCCTGCTGTACATCAGCTCCATGACCATCGGCTACATCGGCCTCAGGTACATCGAGCTGTCCATCTCCTCCCCCATCTGCAACTCCTCCGGCGCGCTGGTGGCGGTGCTGGCGCTGGCCACCGGCGGTCTGGGCGATCTGGTGCCCGCCCAGCTCATCGCCACGGGTCTTGTCTGCCTGGGCGTCATCGGCCTCGGCGTTGTGGAGGCCCGGGAGGACGACGACCTCCGTGCCGCCCGGCAGGAGGCCAGCAACCACCGCTACGCCAAGTCCGTGCTGGCCCTGGCGCTGCCGGTGATCTACTGCCTGCTGGACGCGCTGGGCACCTTTGCCGACAGCCGCGTGCTGGAGACGCTGGACGAGGACAGCGCCAACTGCGCCTATGAGCTGACGTTCCTGCTGGCGGGCATCGTGTGCTTCGTCTATGTGGTGCTCATCAAAAAGAGCAAGCTCATCCCCAAGCGGGAGGGGCCCAAGTACATCGGCGCTGTCTGCGAGACGGCGGGCCAGTTCGCCTACATCTACGCCCTGGCGGACACCACCCATGTGGCACTGGCCGCCCCCATCATCTCCGCCTACTGCGTGGCCTCCGTGCTGTGGAGCCGCCTGTTCCTCAAGGAGAAGCTGAGCTGGAAGCACTACGCCATGATCGCGCTGGTGGTGGCCGGCATCGTTATCCTGGGCCTGTACGACGCATAAAAAGCATAAAAATATTCCCCGACAGGTGTCGGGGAATATTTTTATGCTTCTTTTACCGGCCGGTCATGACGGTCATGACCTCCAGCTCCTCCGGGTTCAGGGTCTTCTTCATGGCAAGGCCCTCGTCGATGTCCACATTGACGATCTGCTCGCCGCTGGCGCAGACGATGCGGTTGGTCTGGCCCTCTGCCAGCAGCTGCACCGCCTCGTAGCCCATGCGGGTGGCCATGACCCGGTCCTTGGCGCTGGCGTTGCCGCCCCGCTGGATGTGGCCCAGAATGGTGACGCGGGGGTCAAGCCCCAGCTTCTCCCGGATCTCCTCGCCCACGGCGATGCCGCTGGCCGCGCCCTCGGCCACCACGATCATAAAGTTGGTCTTGCCGCTGAGCCGCGCCCGGCGGATCTTCTCGGCCACATGCAGGTCAAAGTCGTAGGCCCGCTCCGGCACCAGCACCGCCGTAGCGCCCACGGCCACGCCCACATACAGCGCCAGATATCCGGCCCGGTGGCCCATGACCTCCACCACGGAGCAGCGCTCGTGGGACTGCATGGTGTCCCGCAGCCGGTCGATGCACTCCACCGCCGTGTTGGCGGCGGTATCAAAGCCGATGGTGTAGTCGGTGCACACGATGTCGTTGTCGATGGTGCCGGGAATGCCCACCACGGAGATGCCGAACTTGGACAGGTCCTGCGCGCCCCGGAACGTGCCGTCGCCGCCGATGGCCACCAGGCCGTCCAGCCCCAGCAGCTTGCAGGTGTTGGCCGCCTTCTGCTGGCCCTCCCTGGTGCGGAACTCGTCGCACCGGGCGCTGTACAGGATAGTGCCGCCCCGGTTGATGATGCGGCTGACGCTGGAGTTGTCCATCTCCATAAAGTCCCCGGCGATCAGACCGGCATAGCCCCGGCGGATGCCCACGCACTCGATGCCCCGGGTCAGGGAGCTGCGTACCACCGCGCGGATGCAGGCGTTCATGCCCGGCGCGTCGCCGCCGCTGGTCAGTACGCCGATACGCTTGACTGCATTGTTCATACGTTCTCTACCTCTTTCCTGTCTGGCGGCGCGGCCCGCAGGTCTGCGCCCCATCGTTTCCTCGCCCATATTGTACCATACGTTCGGCCTGTTTGCAACAAGCATTTGTGAAAACTTCTTGGACAAACCCTCATTTTTGTGGTATGCTGTTGCCGGAAGCGGCCTGCCAGCCTGCCCGTCCTCCCCGCTCCCACTTATCTTTCCGGAAAGGATGAGTCTCCATGCACCCTCAGTTCGCCGAATTTACGCCCCGCTGGTTCAAGCGGGCCTTTGTCTACACCGGCTCCATCGGTGAGTTCCGCTACCGCTTCAAAACCGACAAGGACGCCGGCCTGCTCCACGCCGCCGTCTACTCCCAGCTGTGCTACGAGCTGGCCCGGGACATCGAGGAGCAGGACTTTCCCTGGGACGATGACGGCGTGAAGCAGCTGCAAAGCTGGCTCCAGAGTCGCTACGAGGCCTATTGCGCCGCCCACAGCGCCTGACCCATACGGCAAAACCGGACGCAGACCGCAGTCTGCGTCCGGTTTCTGTATTTTACTGCGCCAGTGTGCCGTCGATGTTGACCACCTGCACCGTCAGGGGGATATCCCTCCCGCAGGCGGCCAGTGCCGTTTTCACGGCGTGCTCCAGCCCGCCGCAGCAGGGTACCTCCATCCGCAGCAGCGTCACGGAGCGGATATCGTTCTCCCGGAGGATGGCGGTGAGCTTCTCGCTGTAATCCACCATGTCCAGCTTGGGACAGCCGATGAGCAGCGTCCGGCCCGTCAGGAACCGGCGGTGGAAGTCGCCGTAGGTATAGGCGGTGCAGTCGGCGGCGATCAGCAGGTCGCGGCCCGCGAAGGCGGGACCGTTCACCGGCGCCAGCTTGATCTGCACCGGCCAGTTGGTGAGCTGACCGGTCACGGCCTCCCCCGCTGCCGCCGGGGCCTTGGCGGCCATCTGGCGGATGCGGCTGCCGGGACAGCCGGTGTGCGCGGCGCCTGCCGCCGCCTTGGCGGCCTGCGCTGCCTTCACCGCCGCCTCGTCGTAGGCCGGGGCCTCCCGCTCCTCAAAGGTAATGGCGCCGGTGGGACAGGACGGCAGACAGTCGCCCAGCCCGTCGCAGTAATGCTCCCGCATCAGCTTCGCCTTGCCGTTCACCAGATCAATGGCGCCCTCGTGGCAGGCGTGGACGCACCGGCCGCAGCCATTGCATTTTTCCTCGTCGATGTGAATGATCTTCCGGATCATGTGATCCCTCCTGTTCTGATTGACAGCGTCAGTATACCGCATCACCGCCGCCCGCTCTGTTGCATTTGCGACAATCGCTGCCGGGAGCTTTTGGCATATTTCCGGATACCGGTAAACAAATTCATGATATGCTTCATGATGTACTGCATCATGAAGCATATCATGAATTATTTTTTCGTAAATTAAGGGTGTTCCCAATCGGTTTTCCGCGCTCAGCGATCCCGCCACGCGCCCCGGGTCAGCAGCGCCAGCATGGGCATCAGCTCCAGACGGCCCGTCAGCATCTCCAGGGACAGGGTGATCTTGCTCAGGGGCGACAGAATGGAAAAGTTTTCCATTGGCCCCAGGATGCCAAGGCCCGGCCCCACGTTGCTGATGCAGGTCAGGGACGCGGCGAAGGATTCCTGAAAGCCGTAGTTGTCCCAGCTGACCACCAGCGCGCCGGCCAGCATCACCACCATATAGGCCATGATATAGGCCCCCGTGGACGACACCACCCGCTCCTCCACAGGCTGCCCGTCCACCTTGATAACGCTGATGTGGTTGGGATGCACCATCCGCTTCAACTCACGCACCAGAGATTTCCACAGGATCAGCACCCGGGACAGCTTCATGCCGCCGGAGGTGGAGCCGGCGCAGCCGCCGGAGAACATCAGCACCAGCAGCGCCATGCGGCAGAACGTGGGCCACAGGGCGAAGTCCACCGTGGCAAAGCCGGTGGTGGTGATGATGGTCACGGTCTGGAACGCCGCGTCTGTAACGGATTCGCCCAGCGGCACCCCGGCCTGCACCCGCAGGCTCAGGCAGATCAGCAGCGTGACGCCCACCACCACGGACACATAGACCCGCAGCTCCTCGCTGCGCAGGGCGGTGCGGAGCCGGCCGGTGACGGCCAGGAACAGCAGGGAGAAGTTGACGCCGGCCAGGAACGAGAACACCGTCACGATCCACATCACCGCCGGGCTTGCCCCGGACAGCGACGTGTTGTTGATGGAAAAGCCGCCGGTGGCCATGGTGGTGAAGGCGTGGTTCACGGCGGAGAACCAGGTGGCCCCCGCCAGACGCAGGCAGACCATTTCCAGCACGGTCAGCGCCACATAGATGGCGTAGAGGATCTTGGCGGTGCTGCCCACCTTGGGCACCAGCTTGGATTTGATGGGGCCGGGGCTTTCCGCCCGCATCAGATACACCGCGCCGTCCCCCAGCTTGGGCATCAGCGCCAGAAACAGCACCAGCACGCCCATGCCGCCCATCCACTGGGTCAGGGAGCGCCACAGCAGAATGCTGCGGGGCAGGTGCTCCACCTCCGGGAACACCGTGGAGCCGGTGGTGGTCAGGCCGGACACCGTTTCAAACACCGCGTCCACATAATCAGTGAGCGCGCCGGTGAACACATAGGGCAGCGCGCCGGTGAGGGACAGGGCGATCCAGCCCAGCGCCACAGCCATAAAGCCGTCGCGGCTGTGCATCTGCGCCTTCTTCACCGGCACCAGATGCAGCGCCGTGCCCAGCAGGACGCACAGCAGCACCGTGCCGAAAAACGGCAGCCACGCCTCGCCGTACAGCACCGACGCCGCCAGCGGCAGCAGCAGGAAGCCGGCCTCCACCCACAGCACATAGCTGGTTGTATTTGCGATCAGACGAACGTTCATGTCGATACCTCAAATGCGCCGCGTCCTCCGCGGCAAAGGCAGGCATCCCCGGTGTGGCCGCGCAGCCGGCGGGGATGCCATGATACAGCTTGGATTATATATCCCCCGGGCGGCACTGTCAAGCGTCAGGGCCATCCGGCGCGGGAGACGGGCGGCGGCACCGGGCGCGGGGTGCGCCGCAGGTGCAGAAAAACTCCTCGCAGTAAAAAGTTTCTCCAAAATATATTTTTTTGTATCCTGCCGCAGGAGTATGTTAAAATTTTTTCATGTAGTTCATGCCGTTTTTTGAGAATTTTTCCTTACTTAGACAACTTTTTTGTTTTGATTGACTTTTTTCGTTTTTTGTGGCATTCTTTTCTCAACCTAAGCTCTGTTCTGCGCCGGCCGGACGGATGTCCGCGCATCGCAGACGAAAGGAGGGATCTGCCTTGAGCAGACTTGACATCAAGAGTCCCAGCCGCGCACAGACCGTGGTGGATAACCTCTACCGCGACGTGGAGCGCCGCATTGCCGCCAGTCCGCCGGGTCTATGTCCCGTGGATATGTCGCTGGCGTTTCTGAAGCTGTGCCACGCCCAGTCCTGCGGCAAGTGCGTGCCCTGCCGCATCGGTCTGGGGCAGCTGAGCAAGCTCATCGACACGGTGCTGGACGGCACCGCCGACATGAGCACCATCGCCATTATCGAAAAGACCGCCCGCACCATCGTGAACACCGCCGACTGCGCCATCGGCCGGGACGCGGCACGGCTTGTGCTGGACGGTCTGGAGGGCTTCCGGGACGACTACGAGGAGCACATCCAGCACCATCGATGTCTGGCCGGTCTGCAGCTGCCCGTGCCCTGCGTGGCGTTGTGCCCCGCCGGCGTGGACGTGCCGGGCTACATGGCGCTGGTGGGCGAGGGACGCTGCGCCGACGCCGTGCGCCTGATCCGCAAGGACAACCCCTTCCCCACCGCCTGCGCCTATATCTGCGAGCATCCCTGCGAGGCCCGGTGCCGCCGGAACATGATCGACGACGCCATCAACATCCGGGGCCTGAAGCGCTACGCCGTGGATCACGCCGGGGATGTGCCCCAGCCCCCCTGCGCGCCGCCCACCGGCAAAAAGGTGGCCATCATCGGCGGCGGCCCCAGCGGCCTGAGCTGCGCCTACTACCTGGCGCTGATGGGCCACAAGGTCACGGTGTACGAGGAGCGGGCAAAGCTGGGCGGCATGCTGCGCTACGGCATCCCCAGCTACCGGTTCCCCCGGCACCTGCTGGACGCGGAGATCGACTCCATCCTGTCGCTGGGCATTGAGGCCCATACCAACACCACCGTGGGTACCGATGTCTGGGTGGAGGAGCTGCAAAAGGACTATGACTGCCTGTACATCGCCATCGGCGCCCATCAGGATAAGAAGGTGGGCATCCCCGGCGAGGACAGCAAGAACGTGATGTCCGCCGTGGAGATGCTGCGCTCCATCGGCGACGACGTGATGCCGGACTTTACCGGCAAGCAGGTGGTGGTCATCGGCGGCGGCAACGTGGCCATGGACGTGACCCGCAGCTCCATCCGTCTGGGTGCGGAGAAGGTGACGTGCGTCTACCGCCGCCGCATCGAGGATATGACGGCGCTGCCCGACGAGGTCACCGGCGCGCTGGCCGAGGGCGCGGAGATCGAGGCGCTGATGGCGCCCGTCCGCATCGAGGCCGACGAGGACGGCTGCGCCGCCGCGCTGTGGGTACAGCCCCAGATCATCGGCGAGGCCGACAAGTCCGGGCGGCCCCGGCCCAACAAGGCCGATCTGCCGGAGATCCGTATTCCGGCGGACATCATCGTGGTGGCCATCGGACAGGGCATCGAGATCCAGGGCTTTGAGCAGGCCGGCGTGCCCATCAAGCGGGGCGTGTTCGTGGCAGGTCTTTCCGGTCAGGTGGGCGATATGGACAACCTGTTCGCCGGCGGCGACTGCGTCACCGGCCCGGCCACGGCCATCCGCGCCATTGCCGCCGGCAAGGTGGCGGCGGCCAACATCGACGTGCATCTGGGCTTCCGGCACGAGATTGAGGTGGATGTGGACATCCCGTCCCCGCGGCTGAACAACCGCGGCCCCCACGGGCGCATCAACACCACCGAGCGGGAGGCCTGTGAGCGCCGGTGCGACTTTGAGGACATCGAGTGCGGCCTGACGGAGGAAGGCGCCCGCACCGAGGCGTCCCGCTGCCTGCGCTGCGACCACTTCGGCTACGGCATTTTCAGAGGAGGGAGGAACGTCAAATGGTAACGCTGACCATCGACGGGCGCACCGTCACGGTGCCGGAGGACACCACCATTCTGGAGGCGGCCCGCTCCATACATATCGACATCCCCACTCTGTGCTATCTGAAGGACATCAACGAGATCGGCGCATGCCGCATCTGCATGGTGGAGGTGGAGGGCCAGCCCCGGCTGGTGCCCGCCTGCGACAACGTGGTGGCCGAGGGCATGGCCGTACACACCAACTCCCCCCGTGTGCGGGAGGCCCGGCGCGTGAACCTGCGGCTGCTGCTGAGCCAGCACGACACCAAGTGCACCAAGTGTACCCGCAGCGGCAACTGCAAGCTCCAGCAGCTGACCAACGACTACAACCTGCTGGGCGAGCACTACATCGACGACCTGCGCAACATCCCCGACGACTTCTCCAACCCCGTGGTGCGCATCGAGAACCGCTGCGTCAAGTGCATGCGCTGCATCCAGATCTGCGACAAGGTGCAGACCATGGGCATCTGGGACCTGATGGGCACCGGCTCCCACACCACCGTGGGCGTGGCCCGCACCCGCACGCTGGGTGAGAGCGACTGCACGTTCTGCGGGCAGTGCGTCACCCACTGTCCCGTGGGCGGTCTGCAGGAGCACGACGACACCGGCAAGGTGTTCGACGCGCTGGCGGACCCGGAGCGCATCACCGTGGTGCAGATGGCACCCGCCGTCCGGGCGGCCTGGGCGGAGTACTTCCACCTGGATCCCAAGTACGCCACGGCGGAGCGGATGGTGACGGCTCTGAAGACCATGGGCTTTGACTATGTGTTCGACACCAACTTCGCCGCCGACCTGACCATCATGGAGGAGGGCAGCGAGTTCCTGGAGCGCTTTACCCACCGGAACAAGTACCACTGGCCCATGTTCACCAGCTGCTGCCCCGGCTGGGTGCGGTTCATCAAGAGCCAGTTCCCCGCCTATATCGGCAATCTGTCCACCGCCAAGAGTCCCCAGCAGATGTTCGGCGCCGTGGTGAAGAGCTACTTCGCCGACCAGCTGAACGTGGATCCCAAGAAGCTGTTCGTGGTGTCTATCATGCCCTGCACCGCCAAGAAGGCGGAGGCGGCACTGCCCACCATGAAGGACGCCGAGGGCGACCGGGACGTGGACGTGGTGCTGACCACCCGGGAGATCGTCCGGATGTTCCGGGGCGAGCAGATCAACCCCACCGTCCTGCCGGAGACGCCCTTCGACAGCCCGCTGGGCACCGGCACCGGCGCGGCCGTGGTGTTCGGTGCCACCGGCGGCGTTATGGACGCGGCGCTGCGCAGCGCCTACTACATGGTGACGGGCAAGAATCCCGATCCCGACGCCTTCCACGCCGTCCGCGGTCTGGACAGCTGGAAGGAGGCGGTGTTCACCATCCCCGGCGCCGGCGATGTGCGGGTGGCGGTGGTCAGCAGTCTGGGCGCTACCCGGAAGCTGATGAACGCCATTGACGCCGGCGAGGTGGACTACGACTTCGTGGAGGTCATGGCATGCCCCGGCGGCTGCGCCGGCGGCGGCGGTCAGCCCATCCACGACGGCGTGGAGATGGCGGCGCGGCGCGGCGGCGTGCTGTGGCGCATCGACCGGAACGCAAAGCTCCGGTTCTCCCACGAGAACGCCGACGTACAGGCGCTGTACAAGGAGTACCTGCGCCAGCCGTTGGGTCACAAGGCTCACACGCTGCTGCACACCGACCACTTCGGCTGGAAGATGCCCAGCGGACACTGATACGCAAAAAAAGACATCCCGCGCTGCGCGTGGGATGTCTTTTTTTATGGAGGTCAGCGCTTCAGCGCCTTGCGGATCACCGGGGCGATGGTGACGGCGATGACGCCGCCGATGGCCGCCGTCACCAGCTGGGGCCAGGAGAAGGACGCGGACATGGTGGCCGCTGCCGCCTCCGGCAGGTTCAGCGAGGGGATGGCTACCTTGGTCACCAGCAGGAACAGCACCACGAACTTGCACACGGCTGCCGCGGCCACTGCCAGATAGCTCCGCAGGCCCAGGGGCTTGCCGCCGGCGATGAAGTGGAGCAGCAGCACCAGCACCAGATTGCCCACGGCGATGAAGGGCACGATCACCAGCTTGGCGGGGCCTACGCCCACCAGAAAGGCGCAGAACGGGCTGGCAATGGCCACCACCGCGCCGCACCAGACGCCGCCCACCAGCGTGGACACGCCCAGCACCAGGTTGACGCAGGAGCCGGTGACAAACTGGCCCAGAGGCTTGGTGACCCACTGCAGCGCCACCAGCAGGGCGATCATCACCGCCGTTTCGGCGATCCAAAACGTTTTATTTTTCATTGAAAGCACTTCCTTTTTGTTTTTCTCTATGATATCATGTCTCCCGGAGAACTACGTTGCCATGGCAACGAAAAAGGAGGTGCCTCATGGACATTGATACCGCGCTGCTGCGGCAGACGGCTCTGTTTCAGGGCATGGAGGATGGGGAGATACGGCAGCTGCTGGCCTGCCTGCACTGTCCGGTGCGGCGGTACGGACGGGGCGAATTCCTGTGGCACGCGGGGGACGCGGTGCCCATGGCGGGCATCGTGCTGGCCGGGTGCGTGGACGCGGTGCAGTACGGCGAGGACGGCGGGGCGGTGCTGACGGCCCGGCAGGAAAAGGGCGGCGTGTTCGGTGACCTGCTGATGGCGGCGGGGCAGGCCAGCCCCCTGTCGCTGGTGGCCTCCGCCGAGGGGGCGGAGGTGCTGTTTCTGCCGCTGGAGGGCATCCTGTCCGACTGCGGGCGGTGCTGCGCCTGCCACATCGCGCTGCGGCGGAACCTGCTGGCGGAGACGGCCAGCAAGTTCTGGCAGCTGCGGCAGCGGGTGACCTATCTGACGGAGCCGCAGCTGCGGCGGCGTATTCTGCTGTTCCTCCGGGACCGGCGGGAGGAGGCGGACAGCGACTATTTCCGTCTGCCCTACTCCCGGCAGGAGATGGCGGAGGTGCTGGGGGTCAACCGCAGCGCCCTGTCCCGGGAGCTGGGACGGATGCAGCGGGAGGGACTGCTGGAGTTCTACCGCAGCAGCTTCCGGCTCCGGGAGCCGGACAGAGCCGCGCAGCCGCCGGCATAAGAAACGCACCCTCCGCGCAGCTGTGCGGAGGGTGCGTTTTGCTTATTGGAAAAGGCCCACGCCCAGAATGACGGCGCCCAGCACCACCAGCACCACGCCGGTGGCGCGGTTCAGCGTTCTGGGGGAGGCGCGGTTGGCGAACACGGCGGCGATCCGCGCCCACACCAGCGTGAACACCACGCACAGGCTCCAGACCACCCAGTCCGGCGCGCCGCCGATGACGAAGTGGGACACCGCGCCGGTGAGGGCGGTAAACGTCATGATGAACACGCTGGTGCCCACCGCCGTTTTCAGCTCGTAGCCCAGCACGCTGGTGAGGATCAGCAGCATCATCATGCCGCCGCCGGCGCCGATGAAGCCGCAGATGAAGCCGATAAGTGTGCCGCAGGCCAGCGACTGGATCACCCGCTTTTTCGGCGACACGCCCAGCATGGCCTCCCTGGTGGTCATCACCGGGCGGACGATGAATTTGACGCCCAGCAGGAACGTCATGAACACCGAGAAATTGCCCATGGTGCGGGAGGGCACCAGGCTGGCGATATAGCTGCCCACCACGGTGAACGCCAGCACGCTGACCATCATGATGAGGCCGTTTTTCACGTCCAGATTCTTGTTCTTGTGGTAGGTATAGGCCGAGACGGCGCTGGCCAGCACGTCCGAGGACAGGGCAATGCCCACCGCCATATAGGGGTCCATATCCAGAAAGGTGATGAGCATGGGGCTGATGACCGCCGCGGCGCTCATGCCGGCAAAGCCGGTGCCCAGTCCCGCGCCCATACCGGCGAAAAATGTCACCAACAGCGTGATCAGAAACTGCATGGTATGCTTCCCTCCATCCGTTCTGCCGTGCCGTACAGCAGATGCTCTACCCTACCACAGCGGGCGCGGCCTGTCAAGTGCGGACGAAAAAAGTCCCTCCGCACCCGGGTGCGGAGGGACTTCCGAACGGGATCGCTTACACCTCGCCGGCCTTGACGCGGTCGAACTCGCTGTCCATGTCGGCGTTGGGCTTCTGGGTCAGCAGGGATACCACCACGATGACCAGGGTGCTGAACAGGAAGGCGGGCAGCAGCTCATACAGGCCGAACACACCGCCCAGCGGCTTCAGCACGCCGCGCCAGAAGAACACCATGGCGCCGCCGGCCACCATACCGGCGATGGCACCGGCCCGGGTGGTGCGCTTCCAGAACAGGGAGAACAGCATCAGTGGGCCGAAGGCGGCGCCGAAGCCCGCCCACGCAAAGGCGGTGATGCCGAAAATGGTGGAGTTGGAGTTCCACGCGATGGCCATGGCCACCAGCGTGATGAGCATCAGGGTGATGCGGGAGCACCACATGACCTGCTTTTCCGTGGCGTCCTTCTTCACGATGCCGCGGTAGATGTTCTGGCTGACGGCGCTGGCGGTGATGAGCAGATAGGAGTCGGAGGACGAGATGGCCGCCGCCAGCACGCCGGCGCAGGCAAAGCCCGCCAGCACGGGAGGCAGGAACATGATGGCCGCGTCCACGAAGATGTTCTCGGCATCGCTGTTGGACAGGTAGTCCAGCCCCACGATGCTGCGGCCCACGATGCCGATGAACACGGCGGCCGCCATGGAGATGACCACCCAGACGATGGCCACGCGGCGGGAGAGCTTCAGCTCCTTTTCAGAGCGGATGCCCATGAACCGCAGCAGCACCTGGGGCATGCCGAAGTAGCCAAGGCCCCAGGCAAGGCAGGAGACGATGGACAGCACGCCGTAGGGTCTGGCGGCGCCGAACACATCCACCTCGGTGGTGGAAGGGGTGGCGAACTGGACCAGAGAGAAGAAACCATCGATGCCCTCGGCATTCTGGATGGCCGCGGACATGCCGCCAGCGGCGCCCACGGACATGATGAGGATCAGCACCAGCACCGTGACCATCACCACGGCCTGCATGAAGTCGGAGGCGCTCTCCGCCAGGAAGCCGCCCAGGAACGTGTAGAGCAGCACGAAGGCCGCCGCCACGATCATCATGCTCTGGTAGGACAGGCCGAACAGGTTGGCAAACAGCTTGCCGCAGGTGCTGAGGCACTGGGCCGCGTAGACGGAGAAGAAGATGATGATAATGAGGGAGGACAGCACCATCAGGGTCTTGTGCTGACCCTCGTGATACCGCTTGGAGAAGAAGTCCGGCACGGTGAAGGCGTCCACGGCGATGCTGTACCGCCGCAGGCGGCGGGAAGTGATGAGAAAGTTCAGATAGGTGCCCAGCGCCAGGCCGATGCACGTCCAGCCCGCGTCGGCAAGGCCAGTCCAGTAGGCCAGGCCCGGCAGGCCCATCAGCAGGTAGCCGGACATGTCCGACGCCTCGGCGCTGAAGGCCGTGACCCAGGGGCCAAGGCTGCGTCCGCCCAGAAAATACGCCTCCGCGTCCTTGTTGGCGCGGCGGGCAAACACGATGCCGATGACGATCACCGCCAGCATGTACAGTGCCATCGCCAGCAGATGCTGCAGATTTGCTCCATCCATGGGTAATTCCTCCTTGACAAGCGACACATGAAGATTTATAATGTGTCTCATAAAAATTTTGAATGTATGGGCGTATCATAGCACCATGCAGGCAAAAAAGCAAGGGGTAAATTCACAAAATGGACACAAAAAAGTATGCTGTTGTCGAAAAAGTGGTGGAAAAGGCGTCGCTGACCAAGGCGGCGGAGGAGCTGGGCCTCACCCAGTCCGGGGTGAGCCACATCGTGGCCGCCGTGGAGGCGGAGCTGGGGCTGCCCCTTCTCAAGCGCACACGCACCGGGGCGCGGCTGACGCCGGAGGGCGAGCGCATCATGCCTCACATCCGGGCCATCGTGGCGGAGGAGCGTCTGCTGCGCCAGACGGCGGAGGAGCTGCACACGCTGGTGGCGGGCAAGGTGCGTGTGGGTACGTTCACCAGCGTGGCCACCCACTGGCTGCCGGCCATGATGATGCGGTTCCAGCAGGAGCACCCCCAGGTGGAATTCGAGCTGTTCAACGGCGACTATCACGACGTGGACCGGTGGCTGGCGGACGGCAGCGTGGATCTGGCCTTCGTGGCGCTGCCGGCGGAGGGGGACAGCCGGTGTGTGCCGCTGTACAGGGACGAGCTGGTGGCGGTGCTGCCCAGGGGGCACCGGCTGTGCGCCCTGCCGGTGTGTCCGGCGGTGGAGATCGCCAAGGAACCTATTATCTCCCTGCTGGAGACGTCCAACCACGACGTAAGGCGGGCGCTGGACGCCGTGGGCGCCAAGCCGGACATCCGGTTCCGCACCAAGGACGACTACGCCGTCATCGCCATGGTGCGGCAGGGGCTGGGCGTCAGCATCATGCCGTCCCTGCTGCTGCGGGGCAACAACGAGGGCGTGGAGCTGCGGCCATTGGATCCTCCCGCCTACCGCACCATCGCGCTGGCCGCCGGCAACGTGGAGGCCGGCCCCGCCGCCAGGCGGTTCGCGGAGTTCGCCCGGGCGTGGGTGCAGGAGAACGCATAACGAAAAGAGGAGACGCGGTGCGTCTCCTCTTTTATTCTATGGTGCGCCGGGCGGCGTCCAGCAGGGCGTCCCGGTCATTGGGCAGCGCACCGTCCAGCACCTGCGCCAGCAGGGCGTCCAGCGCACGGCCTACGGCGGGGCCGCGGAGGCCCAGCGCCAGCATGTCCCCGCCGTCCACCGCCAGATCCCGCAGGGAAAAGCAGGCCTGCCGCGCCAGCAGGGCGTTGAGGATGTCCTCCGCGCGGTCGATCTCCGTCAGGCGGCCCCGGTAGTCCGGGTGCTGGGCCAGATTGTCCGCCCGCTTCACCGCCAGCAGGCGGCGAAACGTGTCCTCCCCCAGCTGGTGGACGGCACGGGCGATGGCCTTTTCCGTCCGGGGGATGTCCCGGTCGTGCCACTGCACCAGCGTCACCACCTCCTGTGCGGTGCGCCTGTCCATCCGCAGACGGCGGCACACCTCCTCCGCCTGCGCCGCCGACACCTTGGGGTGGCCGTAGAAATGGCCCACGCCCTGCCCGTCCACGGTGAAGCAGGCGGGCTTGCCCACATCGTGGAGCAGCATGGCCCAGCGCAGCACCGGCTCCGGCGCAATGGCGGCCACGGAGCGGGCCGTGTGCTCCCACACGTCGTAGAGGTGGTGCCGGTTCCGCTGGTCAAGACCCACGCAGGGCAGCAGCTCCGGCAGGAACACGCCCAGCACGTCGGGGTACGCCAGCAGCACCGGCAGCACATGGGCGCCGCACAGCAGGCGATCCGTCTCCGACAGCAGGCGCTCGGCGGCGATGTCCCGCAGCAGCGGGGCGCGGCGGTGCAGCGCGGCGGCGGTGTGCGCCTCCACGGTGAAGCCCAGCGCCGAGGCGAACCGCAGCGTCCGCATGATGCGCAGGGCGTCCTCGTCAAAGCGGCGGTCCGGGTCGCCCACGCAGCGCAGGATGCCCCGGCGCAGATCCTCCCGCCCGCCGTGCAGGTCGGTGATGGTGCCCCGGACATCCATGGCCATGGCGTTCACCGTCAGGTCGCGGCGGCACAGATCCTCCGCCAGCGAGTCGGAAAAGTACACAGCGTCGGGGCGGCGGTGGTCGGAATAGGGGCCGTCGGCGCGGAAGGTGGTGACCTCCACGGACAGACCGTCCTGCCGGACGGTGACGGTGCCGTGGCGCAGTCCCGTGGGGATGCTGTGACCGGCGAACAGGGCGGCGGTCTGCTCCGGGCGGGCGGCGGTGGTGACGTCCCAGTCCTCCGGCTCCCGGCCCAGCAGCGTGTCCCGGACGCAGCCGCCCACGGCGTAGGCCGCGAAGCCCGCCTGCTCCAGCCGGGAGAGGATCGCGCCCACCTGCGCAGGGAACATATTCGCCGCCTCCTTTCGCCCCGTACCGCCAAAAAACCGGCGAAAAAGCCGGTTGCACTTCGTGTTCGGGTGTACTATAATGAATCGTTAAGATATTACATCCATATTAGCACACTTTTCAGAATTGTCAATTTACGCACATCTTATTCCGGCGCTCCGCGCCGTTTGGAGGTCTTTTTTATGATGCATCCCGCTGCGGATATCCGTACACTGCTCCAGCCGGGCCGGCGCGTCCATCTGGCCGGCATCGGCGGCGTGTCCATGTGCGCGCTGGCCGAGGTACTGCAGGGCATGGGCCTTGTGGTGCAGGGCTCCGACATGACGGACAGCGACACCGTGCGCCATCTGCGCGCCGTGGGCATTGAGGTGGCCATCGGCCACTCCGCCGAGAATCTGAAGGGCTGCGACGCGGTGATCCGCACCGCCGCCATCCACGACAGCAATCCCGAGATCGCCGGAGCCATTGCCCGGGGCATCCCCGTGTACGAACGGGCACAGGCCTGGGGCGGCATCATGCGGGGCTACCGCAACGCCCTGTGCGTGTCCGGCACCCACGGCAAGACCACCACCACATCCATGGCCACCCACATCTTCATGGCGGCACAGAAGGACCCCACCGTGATGATCGGCGGCACCCTGCCGCTGCTGCACTCCGGCTACCGGGTGGGACAGGGCGACACCATCATTCTGGAGAGCTGCGAATACTGCAACTCCTTCCTGAACTTCTTTCCCACGGTGGCGGTGATCCTCAACGTACACGCCGACCATCTGGACTTCTTCAAGGATCTGGCGGATATCGAGCATTCCTTCCACCAGTTCGTGGAGCTGGTGCCCGCCGGCACAGGCCGGGTGGTGGCCAATCTGGACGACGAGGGCGCCCGGGCCGCCGTGGCGGGGCTGGATCGCCCCGTGTTCACCTACAGCGTCAAGGATCACAGCGCCGACTGCTATGCCGACAACGTGGCGTTCTTCGACGGGTACGGTGAGTTCGACATCATCATCCGCGGGCAGCGCTACGCCCACGCGGCGCTGCACGTCCCCGGCGCGCACAACGTGTCCAACGCGCTGGCCGCCGCAGCTGCCGCGTACCTGCTGGGCGTGGACGGCAGCGCCGTGGAGGCGGGGCTTTCCACCTTCACCGGCGCGGGAAGGCGGTTCGAGCACAAGGGCACCTACCACGGGGCGGAGGTGTACGACGACTACGCCCACCATCCCGACGAGGTGGAGGCGCTGCTCAACGCGGTGCAGCCCCTGCCCCACAAGCGGCTGATCTGCGCGTTCCAGCCCCACACCTATACCCGCACCGCCGCACTGTTCGATGATTTCGTCCGGGTGCTTCGCCGCCCCGACAGGGTGGTGCTGGCGGAGATCTACGCCGCCCGGGAGAAAAACGAGCTGGGCATCTCCTCCCGGGATCTGGCGGCCCAGATCCCCGGCGCCGTGTACTGCTCCACGCTGGAGCAGGTGGCGGAGGAGCTGGCAAAGCTGGCCCAGCCGGGGGATATGCTGCTGACCGTGGGCGCCGGCGACATCTACCGCGCCGGCGAGCTGCTGCTGGAGCGAGGTGACGCGGAATGACTCTCTCCCCCGTGTGTCACAATACCCGTCCGGCTGGCGTGCTGCCGGAGCAGGAGGCCGCCGCCTTCGACCTGCTGGAGCGTCTGGGCATCGACTATGACCGGGTGAGCCACGACGCCGCCTTCAACATGGAGCTGTGCGCCGAGGTGGGCCGGGTGCTGGACGTGACGGTGTGCAAGAACCTGTTTCTGTGCAACCGGCAGAAAACCAGCTTCTATCTGCTGTGCATGATGCCGGACAAGCCGTTCCGCACTAAGGAGCTCAGCGCGCAGATCAACTCCTCCCGGCTGAGCTTCGCGCCGGAGGAGCTGCTGTGGGAGCTGCTGCACTGCACCCCCGGCTCCGCCACCCTGCTGGGTCTTGCCAACGACACCGGGCACCGGGTGCAGCTGCTCATCGACCGGGAGGTGTATGACGCGCCGTATTTCTCCTGTCATCCCTGCATCTGCACCAGCACGCTGAAGCTGAAGACCGCCGACGTGCTGGACAGGCTGCTGCCCCACACCGGGCACACCCCCATTATCGTGGATCTGTGAACCGCAGTGCCCGCCTGACGGCGGGCACTGTTTTTCGCATTTTACACAAAAAGCTCTTGCTTTCGGAAACGTTTTCAGTTATACTTACCGTATTCCCACCGGCGCGGCGCACTCCACTTCTTGTGCCGCACCGGCAAATGAAAAGGAGGAATGAGCCGCTGTGGCTGGCGGTGCGGCAGTGTGGAGACCTGCCGTAAGGCGCGAGGGACATTTCCGCCCCGCGTGAGGCTGTCGTCTGCGGAGGCAGGGCAGCTACAGTCAAGAGCGTATGGCAAAGGTGGTTCTGAAGGATCTGAAGAAGGTCTACCCCAACACCGAGAAGAAGAAAAAGGTCAAGAAGGGCGAGGAGCCGGCGGAGAAGAAGAGCAATCTTCAGATCACCGACGAGGGCGTCGTGGCCGTCCAGCAGTTCAGTCTGGAGATCGCGGACAAGGAATTCATCGTGCTGGTGGGTCCCTCCGGCTGCGGCAAGTCCACCACCCTGCGGATGATCGCCGGTCTGGAGGACATCTCCGGCGGCGAGCTGACCATCGGCGGCAAGCTGATGAACGACGTGGAGCCCAAGGACCGGGACATCGCCATGGTGTTCCAGAACTACGCCCTGTACCCCCACATGACCGTGTATGAGAACATGGCGTTCTCCCTGAAGCTGAAGAAGGTCCCCAAGGACGAGATCGACCGGAAGGTGCGGGAGGCCGCCGAGATCCTGGACATCACCCAGTATCTGGACCGCAAGCCCAAGGCCCTGTCCGGCGGCCAGCGGCAGCGTGTGGCCATCGGCCGCGCCATCGTCCGCGACCCCGCCGTGTTCCTGATGGATGAGCCGCTGAGCAATCTGGACGCCAAGCTCCGCAACCAGATGCGCGCGGAGATCATCAAGCTGCGCCAGCGCATCGACACCACGTTTATCTATGTGACCCACGATCAGACCGAGGCCATGACGCTGGGCGACCGCATCGTCATCATGAAGGACGGCTTCATCCAGCAGATCGGCACCCCGCAGGAGGTGTTCGACCATCCTGCCAACCTGTTCGTGGCCGGCTTTATCGGCACACCCCAGATGAACCTGTTCGACGCCCGGCTGGTGAAGCAGAACGGCAAGTACGCCGTGGCCATTGACGGCATCACCGTGGAGCTGGCGGAGGACAAGCAGGCGCGTCTCAGTGCCAAGGATGTGCCGGAGCAGGATATCGTGCTGGGCGTCCGTCCCGACCATATCATGCTGTGCGCCGACGGCGTCAAGGGCAAGGTGGACGTCAGCGAGCTGATGGGCTCGTCCGTGCACCTGCACATCTCCAGCAACGGCCACGACGTGGTGGTCATCGTGCCCACCAACGGCAATGCCGCCCACTTCCCCATGGGCAGCGAGGTCAATATGATCTTCGGCGGCAACGTGGCCCATGTGTTCAGCAAGGAGACGGAGAAGAATCTGGAGTGGTAACGCTCCGGCAGACAACGCAAAAAAGCTGTCCCCGCGCCTGCGGCGCGGGGACAGCTTTTTTGCGTTTTACCGGTTTTTCTCGTACAGCACGGCCAGACCGTACAGCAGCAGATCCTCGTTGAGCAGGATCTCGTGGGTGCAGATGGGGACGATGCAGCGGGCCAGCCCGCCGGTGGCCACCACGGTGGCCTTCTGTCCCAGCTCCGCCTCCATGCGGTCGATCATGCCGTCCAGCAGCAGGGCGGTGCCCAGGATGCTGCCGCTTTTCATGCAGTCCACCGTGTTGGTGCCGATGGCCCTGGGCGGCGCGTCCAGCGAGATGCTGGGCAGCAGCGATGTGTGGGACGCCAGCGCGGACAGGGACAGCTGGACGCCGGGAATGATGGCCCCGCCCCGGAACGCGCCCTCCGCGTCCACCACCGTGACGGTGGTGGCGGTGCCCATGTCGATGAGGATCAGCGGCGGCTCGTAGATATCCAGCGCGCCCACGGCGGCCACCAGCAGGTCGCTGCCCAGCGTGGCGGGATCGTCGATGCGCACCGCCAGGTCGGAGCGGATACCCGGCCCCACCACCATGGCCTCGATGCCGGAGAGCATCTTCACCGCCTCCGACAAAGAGCGGGTCACCTGCGGCACGACGGAGGAGATGATGGCGCCGTCAAAGGCGTCAGGCGCGATATGGGCAAACTCCAGCAGCCGGCTGATGGTGACGGCGTACTCCGCGCCGGTGGTGAGCCGGTTGGTGGCCATGCGGCAGAGGTACCGGATGTCCCGGCCCTCCATGCAGCCCATGACGATGTGGGTGTTCCCGATGTCCAGCGCAAGGATCATGACGCTTCCCCCTTATTTCCCGTTCTGCACGGCGGTCCTGCGGGCCGCCAGCTTGCCGCGGCTGAACACCACGGCCTTGGCGATCACGGCGCCGGTGAAGAAGCACACGATGGCCTCCACCAGACCGTTGATGCCCACAAAGGCGATGATGAACAGGAACGGGTTGGCGCTGCCCAGCGCCTCCACAAAGCCCTGAATGAAGTCGGTACGGTAGAAGCCCAGACACAGGGTGGACATAAACAGCGCGGTGTTGCTCAGTGCGCCGCACAGACCGGCAGCGCCGAAGGACCACAGATTGCTCTTGTCCAGCTTGCTCAGACCCTTGAACACCAGACCGCAGATCCAGCCGGCCAGAATGCGGGTGGGGACGCAGACAAGGAAGGTGAGGAAGGGGTTGATGCCCATCAGCACCACACCGAAGCTGCTTTTGCCGAAGCACTCCCAGAAGCTGATGAGGCCGAATACGCCGCCCAGCAGCGCACCGGCGGCGGGCCCCACGACGATGGCGCCCACGATGACCGGTACCAGCATGATGGTGATCTCCAGGCCGGCGGTCTTGATCATACCGAGACCCGTCAGCTCCAGAAGGAGCAGGATGGCAATGAGCACAGACAGCTGCACCATGTCCTGCACGGAAATTTTCGTGCGTTTCGTTTCGTTATTCATATGTTACCTCCTGCTGCCGCCTCCGTCCAGCAGAGTGCGGCGCGCTTATATGATACTATATTTTTTCGCATTTGCAAGTGCAAAATAGTAACAATTTCCCGCGCAGGGACGGCGCCGTTTCTTGACAGGACGGGCATACCGCGGTATGATGGAAAATACGATCGGACGACAAAGGGGGAATTTTCAATGGCGATCCTGTTGACCGGCGGCGCCGGTTTCATCGGCTCACACACGGCGGTGGCCTGTCTGGAGGCGGGCTATGACGTGGTGATCGCGGACAACTATTACAACAGCAGCCCGGAGGTGCCGCACCGGGTGGAGCAGATTACCGGCAGGCATGTGGTGGTGTGCGAGACGGATGTGGCGGACAAGGCGGCGCTGCGCCGGGTGTTCCAGACCCATCCCATCGACGCCGTAATCCACTTCGCGGGCTACAAGGCGGTGGGTGAATCGGTGGCCAGGCCGGTGATGTACTACCGCAACAATCTGGACACCACGCTGACGCTGCTGGAGGTCATGGCGGAGTACAACTGCCGCCGCATCGTGTTCAGCTCCTCCGCCACGGTGTACGGCGGGAACAACCCCGTACCGCTGACGGAGGACATGCCGGTGGGCGGCTGCACCAATCCCTACGGCTGGACGAAGTATTTCATCGAGGAGATCCTGCGCTCGACAGCCGCAGCAGACGAGACGCTGTCCGTGGTGCTGCTGCGGTACTTCAACCCCATCGGTGCCCACGAGAGCGGCCTTATCGGCGAGCGGCCCAACGGCGTGCCCAACAACCTGATGCCCTACATCACCCAGGTGGCGGCGGGCATCCGGGAAAAGCTCAGTGTGTTCGGCGACGACTATCCCACGGTGGACGGCACCGGCGTCCGGGACTACATCCATGTGATGGATCTGGCCCGGGGCCATGTGGCGGCGCTGGGCTATGCCGAGGCCCACACCGGCACGGAGGTGTTCAATCTGGGCACCGGACGGGGCACCAGCGTGCTGGAGCTGGTACACGCCTTCGAGCGCGCCAACGGCGTGACCATCCCCTACGTCGTCACGCCCCGGCGGCCCGGCGATGTGGCGGCGTGCTACGCCGGGACGGAAAAGGCCGCCCGGATGCTGCACTGGCGGGCGGAAAAGTCCGTGGAGGACATGTGCCGCGACGCGTGGCGCTGGCAGCAGCATATTGCGGAATAAGCGCACAGACAAAGGACGTGCCGCCCGGTGGGCGGCACGCCTTTTTCTTTGTACAGGGATCAGAGCAGGCGCTCCCAGCGCACCTGCCCCCAGCCGGCGGTATCGAAATTGTTCCGCACGGCATCGCACATGATCTGCAGCTTCTGCCGGATGACGGGGGACTCGATCAGCAGCTGCGCCGCGTCCTCGTGCACCATGAAGTACTCCATGATGCGGGCACGGTCCTCCCGGGCGTCCACGCAGGCGTAGCCGTCCACGAAGCAGACATCCTCCGGGGCGCAGCTGTACAGCGTCCACTGGCGGAGGTCATTGCTGAGGGTGGCGTCCCCGCAGTAGGTGAAGCCCGGCGGGTTCAGGGCGTCCCAGGTGTCCGGTTCAATGGCGGCGTAGTCCCGGGAGAGGATGTGGTTCTCCGTGGCGTGCCACAGCTCGTGGCAGATCAGGCTGTCCAGACTGTCGGACATGCGGATGTCCAGGGTGATGTTCTGCCAGTCGGCGCTCTCGTAGGTGACGCCCACTACGCCGTAGTCGCTGGCGATAGCGCTGACCAGCAGGATGCGCAGGCCGCCCTCGCCCACGCCGTTGCGGAACTGGGCCGTGAAGCCGTCGGGATACAGGGACAGCGTCCGAGACAGCGCGTCCAGCGCCGTATTGACGGCGGCCAGCTCCTCCCCGGCGTCCATGGTATCCGTCAGGGTGATGGCACGGTCGCAGAGGGCGGCGGCATCCCGGCACTGGTCGGACAGCAGAATGCGGATGCCGTAGCGGCTCTCCAGCGTGTCGGCGTACTGCCGGGCCTCCTGCAGGCTCTCCGCCACCGGCGCGCTGTCGGAGGTGTTCCAGTATGCCTGGGCCAGCGCGTCGTCCACCGTCAGGGGCGCGTCCGCCGCTGCGGCGCCGGGCACCTCCGTAAAGGGCAGCTGGGCCGGGTCTATGACGTACAGCCGGAAGGAGCCGTTCTGATAGACGCCGCCCAGCAGCACCGCCGCGTCAGGCAGCCAGCGGACGCTGAACATCTGCCCGTCCACGCCGCAGTCCGACAGGGCGCAGACGCGGAGCTGGTCATCCAGCGCGTACAGTGCGGAGCTGTCCGACACGCCCATCAGATAGGGCGCGCCGCTGACGGCGTACAGGTCGCCGCCGATATCCTGAAACACGCCGGCGTCGGCAAAGAAGAAGCGATCGCCGCTGCCGTACAGCGCGCTGTAGCCCATGCGCCCGGCGTCAAAGGACAGCAGGCACAGGCCGTCGCCGCCGGTGAAGGCCGCCTGATACCGCTCCTGCCGCAGCATGGAGAGCTGCCCTGTGGCCGGGTCAAGGATGGCGGTGCCGCACTCGCTGCCGTAGGGCGACAGGAAGAACTGCACCACCATGCGGCTGTTGGCGGCGTCAAAGGCCATGATATCCAGCAGCCGCAGCTCCAGCGCCAGCGGAACGCGGCGCACCGCACCGCCGGACACGTCCCGGGCGCAGAGCACATGGTCGCTGATATAATAATAGGTGTCCCCCTCGTAGGAGAAAAAGCCCTCCATGTCATCGGCCTGCATGGTCCCCAGCTCTGTCAATGAGGGGGAGTAGAATTTCCACATGCCGTTTTCCCGGTCACACAGCGCCAGCCGGTGGTCGGCGAAGGACTGCTCCTTCAGCTCCCACACGCCGTCCAGCGTCATCTCGCCTTTTACCGTGTCGGACGATGTGTCCACCACCTGCACGGTGGTGACGTTGGTCTCGTAGGACGCCCAGCACACCGCGGCCGCCGCGCCGCCGGCGGGAGTGATACCGGACAGCGCGGCAGGCTGGGTGCATGTCAGAGGCTGCACGGGGGCGCGATCCCTGGCGCCCGACGGCGCGCAGCCGGGAAGAAGCAGCAGGCTCAGCGCCGCCAGCAGGCCCAGCTTCTGTATCAGAGTTTTTTTCATAGGTCTCCTTTCTTCTCCGCCTGAAACGTCCGGAAGAACAGCCGCACATGGGCCTCCAGCCTCTCCCGGCACGCCGCCTCCTTTTCCGGCTGACGGTCGCAGATGCCGATGAGGGTGATGACCGGCGCCACATACAGCAGCGCCAGCGTGTCCGGATCCTCCTGCCGCAGCTGGCCGGCGGCCATAAGGCTGCGGAAGATCCCGGCGTGATACGCCGTCACCCGCTCCACATAGCGGTGGGTGTACAGCTCCGCCAGCTCCGGCGAGCGGAACTGCTCGTGGGTCATCATCCGCCGGAAACGGCTGATGGTCTCGTTGTGCAGAGAGTAGTCGAAGATCTGCCGCACCTTGTCCAGCAGCGCGTCCTCCGTGATCTCCGTGAAAACGGAGATGTCCCGGGCTGCGTCCTGCACATGGATGTCGATGCGCCCGGTGTCCGCCTCGTACTGCGCCGCCGTGGCGTCCACGATGCCCTCGAAGATCGCCTGCTTGCTGGGGAAATGGTTGTACAGCGACGGGGCCTTGATGCCCACGGCTCTGCCGATCTCGCCCACGCTGACGGCGTCGTAGCCCCGCGCGGAAAACAGCTCCAGCGCCTTGTCCAGGATCCTCCGCTTCGTATCCTCCTGCTTCATGGCTCCTCCAAAATCTAACTAACGTTCGTTAGGCGCATTGTAATACCGTTCCCACCGTTTGTCAAGGGGGGTACGCAGACAAAAAAAGGGCGTCCCGCACAGAGGCGCGGAACGTCCTTTTTTTGTCAGCTATCAGACCGCCATGTAGCCCTTGATCTCCATGATGGCCGCCACGACGCAGAACAGGCCGAAGGCCACGATCAGCGTACCCGCCAGCTTCTTTTTCTGCTTGAGCTGGAACATCATCACGCCCACCAGCACCATGCTCAGCGCCAGCAGGATCATGCTCAGTCCCGGGATATACAGGACGTTGATCTTCCGCAGCACCCACAGCAGCATGGACAGCACCAGCAGCACGATGGCGATATTTTTCTTGGTACTCATCGACATATCTCTCTACCTCCCCCGGCGGCACCGCCGCCTGCTGACAGTGTACCGTATTCCGTCCGGAAAAACAAGGCTTTTCCGCTACTGCGCCCGGAGAATTTTGCCCTTGAGGATAGCGGTCACCGTTTTGGCGTCCGTCAGCGTGCCGTCCATGCACTGGCGCACCGCCTCATCAAAGGGCAGGCGCAGCGGCTCCAGAAACTCGTCCTCGTCCGGGTGGGTCTCCCCGAAGCGCAGCTCCTCCGCCATGTAGAGGTACAGCGTCTCACCGTAGCAGCCCGGCGACGCGATGAGGGTGCCCAGCTCCGTCCACTTTCCGGCGACGGCGCCTACCTCCTCCTGCAGCTCCCGCTGGGCGGTGACGAAGGGCGGCTCCCCCGGCTCCCGCTTGCCCGCCGGGATCTCCGTCAGCACCTGCCCCAGCGCGTAGCGGTACTGGCGCACCAGCAGCACCCGGCCCTCCCCGTCGATGGCCAGGATGCCCACGCCGCCAGGGTGCTCCACCACCTCGCGGGTACTCTCCTTCCCGTTGGGCAGGCGCACCGTGTCCAGCCGCACCCGGATAATGCGGCCCTTGAATACCTCCCGGCTGTCCACCGTTTTTTCCGTCAGATCCATATTGCGCGCTCCTTTCGCCGTTTTCCCGCAGTATACCACACCCCGCGGCAAAATACCAGCCCCCGCTCCCTCTTGCGTCCCGCCGGAAAATGTGCTATACTACCTGACACGCACACCGGAGAGGAGGGATCACCACGGAAAAGTCCGGCATCAAGATCGCCGCGCAGAACCGCAAGGCCTACCACGACTATTTCGTGGAGGATCGCTTTGAGGCCGGTGTGGAGCTGTTCGGCACGGAGGTCAAGTCCATCCGCGCCGGCACCCTGAACCTGAAGGACTCCTACTGCGTGGCGCGGGACGGCGAGATCTACGCCTACAGCCTGCACATCTCCCCCTACGAGCAGGGGAACATCTTCAACCGCGACCCGGACCGGCCCAAGCGCCTGCTGATGCACAAGCGGGAGATTCGGAAGCTCCACGACCTGCAGAAGCAGGACGGCTACGCGCTGGTGCCCCTGTCCGTCTACTTCAAAAACTCCCGCGTCAAGGTGGAGGTGGGCCTGTGCAAGGGCAAAAAGACCTACGACAAGCGGGACGCCGTGGCCAAGCGGGACGCCAAGCGGGAAATGGAGCGCGCCATGCGTGAGAAAAACCGCGGCTGACACACCATCACAACAGAAAAGAGGAAACTGTTATGGCTAACAATCCCATCGTCACCATCGAGATGCAGGACGGCGGCATCATCACCTGCGAGCTGTATCCCGACATCGCGCCCCAGAGCGTGTACAACTTCATCTCCCTGGCCAACGCCGGCTTTTATGACGGACTGATCTTCCACCGCGTCATCCCCGGCTTCATGATCCAGGGCGGCTGCCCCGACGGCAACGGCATGGGCGGCCCCGGTTACTGCATCAAGGGCGAGTTCGCCGCCAACGGCGTCGCCAACGATCTGCGCCACACCCGGGGCGTGCTCAGCATGGCCCGGGCACAGGCCATGGACTCCGCCGGCAGCCAGTTCTTCATCATGCACAAGGACGCGCCCCATCTGGATGGGCAGTACGCCGCCTTCGGCTGCGTGATGGACGGCATGGACGTGGTGGACCGCATCGCCAACCAGCCCCGGAACATGATGACCAACAAGCCCAAAAAGGACCAGGTCATCGCCAAGGTCACAGTGGATACCCACGGCGAGACGTATCCGGAGCCGGAGAAGCTGGCCGATCCCTTCCGGAAATAACAATTTTCACAGCGCTTGCACCGGCGGGGAGGCATCCCCTCTCCGCCGTCCCATACGGGGCTGTACCGGTTTCGACGGGGGTGTGGAGGCTGGATAAGCGGGCGGCGGCGCCTGACCGCCATAAAACGGGCAAATTAAACTTAACTGACAACACGAATACTGTTGCCGTCGCTGCTTAAGCAGTGACCGTCTGAACCGGAGAGGCCACCGGCCGGGGAAGGCGTCGTTTAGGTGGCGTCCGTGAGGCGGGTAAGAGTTGCCCCGCCCACGCATCATGACTCTACTGAACCGCAAAGTCTGTCCGGTGTCTTTGCGGGGAGGGAATGCTGAAACCTGACTGCGCCCGGAGAAAGTCCTGTCAAAGTGCTTTCGGACAGGGGTTCGACTCCCCTCAGCTCCACCAAAAGGAAAAGACCGCCGTTGGCGGTCTTTTCCTTTTGGTGGAACGTTTTGCCGCGATAAAAAGGAGGAGACACACTTTTGTGTGTCTCCTCCTTTTTCCGGAACAGCTTACTCCCCCAGCAGCTTGCCCCAGGTGCCCTTACCGGCGATGCCGTCTGCGCCCAGGCTGTACCTGGTCTGGAACTGCTTCAGCGCCGCCTCTGTGCCCGCGCCGAAGTCGCCGTCCGCACCGGCTGCGCCGCAGCTGCAGCCGTAGGCGATCAGCGCCGCCTGCAGCGTCCTGACGTCCGCGCCGCTCATGCCCCGGCGCAGCATCCGCGCGGCCACCTGCACCGTCTCCGCCTGCACGGGTGCCATGACGGGGACGCTGTCATCCTTCACGAAGGCCGCGCCCAGCGCATTGCACAGGCCCTTGGCGATGGTCTCGCCGATGACGGTGGTGTTGGCGATGATCCACTCCGCCACGCGGGGCACATCGTGGAAATCCACCTCGATATACACCGTGGGCGCGGCGGGATGCTTCACCTCGTACAGCGCGGGATACGCCCGCACCACATCCGGCGCACCCGGCGTCAGCGGCCCCAGCACATCCAGCACCGCCCGGCAGGCCTTATAACCCGCGCTGGTTTTGTCCGCATCGTAGCAGAAGATGTGCGTACCGGTGGCCTTGCCGTTGGCGGCGTTGGTGTGGATGGGCACGTGCAGGTCAGCGCCGAATTTATTGGACGCCGCCACACGGTTTGCCATGGTGTCGTACTGCCCCACCATCACCTCCACGCCGGAGCGCTCCAGCGCCGCCTTACACGCCGCCGCGATCTTACCGCACTGTACGTCCTCCGTGGTGCCGCCCGTGGCGTAGGTGTTGCGCCGCTGGTCGCTGGGGGACAGGTATACCCGCTTGGCCATGGTCACACCTCCGCTTCGCAGCTTTTCTTATACTGTGCCGTGGAGACGCCCAGCAGGGCACCCAGCAGAGCCGCCACGGCGGAGATGGTCATGGCCACCTGCTCGGCGTAGGGCCAGCCCCACACGGGCGCCAGCGCCACGTAGAACGCGCTGAGCGCGGGCAGCACGATCATCACGATCCATTTCATCACATCGTAGACTTTATTATGCAGCTTCATAGCATACTTCCTTTCCGGCCCTCCGGCCTGTTACATCTTATGCATCGGCAGCTTCCGCACTTCCTCCATGACCCGCTTGGCGCTGCCGTTGCCTCCCATTTTTTCGTAGGGCGCGTACAGATAATCGTTGAGATTCTCGTACTCGTCCTGCGTGATGTACCCGCGGTCAATGTACACCATGCCCAGATGCACGATGCGGTCGTGAGCCAACCCCACCAGCATCTTCCGTTCGGCGTCCCCCTTGTCGGCGCGCCTGGCCACCACGGCCCACAGGCCGCTGCTGGTCAGCACCGCCGCCGCAAGGGGCACCGCGACTTGTATCCAGACGTCCATATTCATGGCGACACCTCCTTTTACAAGTCCGCGCTCAGGTCCATATAACCCCCATTGATCGCCCGGACAAGCAGAGTTTCCCCCGCGGGAAGGTCAGATGAGTTGAGGGCGCAGAATATTCCGTTTGCCGACACGCTAAACGAGTTGACACTTGTTACCTCATGATCAGTAGTTCCTTTGCGGAGATAGATGTTATGAAGCGTGATCGCCGGCGTCGCCCGAAGCGTCACCGGGGTCGGTATAAATGTATTGCTGCCAGTGGCATTCGCGCAGTTCGAAATTCCGATCGTGCCGGTATAGCCTGCCGCAGAATCGCCAATTCGAACAAAATACCGCTGACACCTCCGCAGCTGCTCTCCATAATCGGGGATCTCGTTGAGCACCCACGCGCCGTTGGCGTCCTGATGGGCGAGGGTCTGCACGCTGCCCAGCTCCAGTTTGGCGGCCTTAACGGTCATGTCTGTGTTGCCACTCCCCCCTAAACTGGCATCTTGCCCCCATGCAAGTATCACAGAATTGCCAACATCAGCCGGGATTGCCACTGTAAGCGTGTGCAGCCCCACACTTTCAATAATGCACGATCCTATTGAGGTACCATCGCTCTTATATAAGAGTAAACGAGGGTATGCACCATTCGCCCCCAACGCTGTAACCAAGATTGATGCGGTGACTACTGCCCCCGCTGCAAAAGATAGCAGTTGTGTGGATTCTCGCAGTTGTGCAGAGTTTGCAGAATTGGAAGTCCCAATAAGGCGTACTCCATCCGCCCCAACGCTCATCGTAATAGAATTAGCGTTCCAGACAGCCAATTCCCAGCGATCAATCGTATACCCGATTCCCGTATAGCCGGGAACTACGTCGGAAGCTTTGACATAATAAGCATCTCCGTCTACACTATAAGTGTAGTTTCCAGTGCTTACCGGCGTAACCTGTCTATATGCATCAATTGTTCCACCAGATATCAGTGATGTGCACGCTGCATCGCTATACAGGTGGCCTGCACCCTTCGGAGGAATAACATGGCCATTCCTCTGATTGACCGGATTCGGGAAATACCAGTTGTCCAGCAGGTTGGGGTTACAGGGAAATGCCTTGGTGTCGATGGTGGTGCCGGTGATGGAGATGTTGGCGCCGGGGATGTACGTCGGGCCTGCCGCGCCGGTCTCACCCTGGTCGCCCTTGTCTCCCTTTTCGCCCTTGTCACCCTTCTCGCCTTTGTCTCCCTTTTCGCCCTTGTCACCCTTCTCGCCTTTGTCTCCCTTGTCGCCTTTCGCACCGGTATCGCCTGCGGCGCCCTTTTCACCGGCGGGGCCCTGCGCCCCCGTATCGCCTTTTTCGCCCTTGTCGCCTTTGGGCCCGGCCGCACCGGTGTTGCCCTTGGGGCCGCCGGTGCCTACCGGCAGCTGGCTGGCCTGATAGGCGCCGCTGTCCCCGTCCCACAGCAGCCAATAGCCGTCGGCGCCCGGCTGGGGCGGGTGCGCCGCCAGCTGGCGCATCCGTGTCTCCAGCTCCCGGAACGCCGTGGGCAGCTCCGGCCACGCCGTGCCCTCCGACAGGCTGGCAGGCACCAGCACCTCCGTCACCGTGCTGTGGCGCTGGGTCACGCCGTCGGCGCGCAGGGTACCCCGCACCTGCAGGGTGTATGTGCCGCCGCTGGGCAGGTTCTCCCGCTTCAGCAGCACGCCCACGCCGCCGGGACGCGCCTGCAGCGGCAGGGCATCCAGTCCGCCCTCCGGCTCCTGCAGCAGCAGCTCCCAGTCGTACCCCTCCGGCACGTCGCCCACGATGTCCAGCCACACGCTGCCGTTGTCCAGCTGCATGGCCGCCGGCGCACCGTCCCATGTCAGACACCAATCCTTCCATTCGATCATGTTTGCCTCTCCTCTCTGTATGAATGTCACCTCTTCCCCCCGCTTTTTCCCTGGTTGTACGCCTGCGGCACGCTCCTGAAATTCTTTTTTGCCCGCCGGCCAAAAAAAATTATGTAAACTTGCGCATGGTATACTGTACTATCCTGACTTTTTTTGTGCTTTCCCAATAAATTTTCACGGATTTATTGCTTTTGCCAAAAAATATGGTATACTGTCTTTGTTTGCATATACAACATCTTCCGCCGCGTTTTGCGGTATGAAGTTTCCATGCTCCGGGCACACTGTTACCAGAGCCTATTGACCATCTGAAAAGAGGGAACTGCCTTGAACAAATACATTATCCACGGCGGTCATCCGCTGTTTGGCGAAGTGACCATCAGCGGCGCGAAAAACGCCGCCGTCGCCATCATCCCCGCCGCCCTTCTGGTGGACGGCGTCTGCCGCATTGAGAACATCCCCCAGATCAGCGATGTGACCCTGTTCTTCTCCATTCTGGAGGAGCTGGGCGCCCGCATCCGGGTGCTGAACCGCCACGCGGTGGAGATCGACTGTCACGCCATCCACAGCACCCGCCCGTCCTACGATCTGGCCCGCCGCATCCGGGCCAGCTACTACCTGCTGGGCGCGCTGCTGGGCCGGTTCGGGCAGGCCACCGTGGCCATGCCCGGCGGGTGCAATTTCGGCGTCCGCCCCATCGACCAGCATATCAAGGGCTTCACCACCATGGGCGCCGAGGTGTCCGTGGAGGGCGGCTTTATCCACACCGCCGCCAAAAACGGTCGGCTCACCGGCGCGCCGGTGTATCTGGATGTCGTTTCCGTGGGCGCTACTATGAACATCATGATGGCCGCCGCGCTGGCTGACGGCGTCACCACCATCGAAAACGCCGCCAAGGAGCCTCACATCGTGGATCTGGCCAACTTCCTGAACTCCATGGGCGCGGACATCAAGGGCGCCGGCACCGACTCCATCAAGATCCGGGGCGTGGAGCGTCTCACCGGCGGCACCTATTGCATCATCCCCGACCAGATCGAGGCCGGCACTTATATGGCTGCGGTGGCCGCCACCGGCGGTCAGCTGCTGCTGAAGAACATCATCCCCAAGCACATGGACTGCATCAGCGCCAAGCTGATGGAGATGGGCGTGGTGGTGGAGGAGAATGACGACACCCTGCTGGTACGCCGCAGCGAGCCGCTGCAGAAGGCCAACGTCAAGACCCTGCCCTACCCCGGCTTCCCCACGGATATGCAGCCCCAGATCGCCGCCGTGCTGTCTCTGGCGCAGGGCACCAGCCTGGTCACCGAGGGCGTCTACGGCGCCAACCGCTTCAAGTATGTGGACGAGCTGAAGCGTCTGGGTGCCCACATTCAGGTGGACGGCAAGGTGGCCGTCATCGAGGGCACCGACCAGCTGGTGGGCGCGCCTATTCAGGCCTGCGACCTGCGGGCCGGTGCGGCGCTGGTCATCGCCGGTCTGGCCGCCAAGGGCACCACGGAGCTTAGCTGCGTCCAGTATATCGAGCGGGGCTACGAGGATCTGGTGGGCAAGCTCCGCGCCGTCGGTGCGGACATCGCCATGGTGGACGTGCCCGACGAGAGCGAAGTCGAATCCCACATCAGCTGACATACACCTTCCAGCGTCCGCTGCGAGAGGCCGCAGCCTTTGCGGCTTGCTGCAACGGACGCTGTCATTTTCCGGAAAGGTACATACCGCCTTGATCACTGTACATACACTGGCCAGCGGCTCCGAGGGCAACAGCCTGCTGGTCTCCGCCTGCGGCGTCCACCTGCTGGTGGATGCCGGCATCTCCGCCCGCCGCATCAAGCAGTCCCTGTCCCGGCTGGGTCTGACGCCGGACGATCTGTCCGCCATCCTCATCACCCACGAGCACACGGACCACACGGCGGGCCTCGCCACCCTGCTGAAGCACCACGCCGTCCCGCTGTACGCCAGCGGCGGCACGACCTTTTATCTCCGCAGCCGCCTGCCCGGACTGGACGGCTGCCTGCGCCTTGTCGCCCCCGGCAGCGTCTTTTCCATCGGCCCGGCGCAGGTGACGGTGTTCGCCACCAGCCACGACGCCGGGGAGAGCGTGGACTACCGCATCGACTGCGGCGGCGAGGCCGTGGGTATCCTCACCGATACCGGCTTCGTGCCGGAGCCGGCGGCCGCCGCCCTTACCGGCGTGGGTCTGCTGGTGCTGGAAAGCAACCACGATGTGGAATGGCTGCTGTCCGGGCCGTATCCCTATCCCCTGAAGCAGCGCATCCTCAGCCAGCGGGGCCACCTGTCCAACGAGGACGCCGCCGCCTTTGCCCGCCGCATGGCGGAGAGCGGCACCCGCCGCTTTGTACTGGCCCACCTGAGCCGGGAGAACAACACCCCCCAGCGGGCCTTGCAGGTCATGGAAACGGCCCTGTCCGGGCTGGACGTCTCCGTGGAGGTGGCGCCCCGGGGCGAGCTCAGCGGCTGCTATGCGCCGGAGGTGATCGCGTGCAGAAGGTAACGATCCTCTGCGTCGGCAAGTTGAAGGAAAAATTCTATATCGACGCCGCCGCCGAATACGTCAAGCGTCTCCAGCGGCTGTGCCGTCTGGAGATCGTGGAGCTGCCGGAGAGCCGTCTGCCCGACGAGCCCTCCCCCGCCGAGCTCCGCCGCGCCCTGCAAGCGGAGGCCGCCGCCATCCGGGAAAGGCTGCCCAAGGGCGGCGCGCTGGTGGCGATGTGCATCGAGGGCAAGCCCTGCTCCAGCGAGGAGCTGAGCCGCCGTCTCACAGACTTCGGCGTCCAGGGCAAGACCCAGATCACGTTCCTCATCGGCGGCAGCGTCGGTCTGGACGAGGAGCTGAAGCGGCAGGCCGACTGGCGTCTGTCCATGTCCCCCATGACATTTCCCCATCACATGGCCCGCATCATGCTGCTGGAACAGATCTACCGCGCCTACCAGATCGCCGGCGGCGCAAAATACCACAAATAGGAGGTCATTCCCATGGAAAACTGGAGCTTTACCGGCCGTCCGGACGTGCCCGCGTGGCCCAAGGACGAATCCGGCCGCGACGAAAAGGCCGTGCTGCTGAAGCAGACCTTTGACTCCGCCGCCGACGCCGACACCGTCATCTCCCTGCTGTCGGCCTACGGCGTCCCCTGCTTCAAATACTACGACCGCGAGGGCGGCGCCGGCAAGGTCATCAACGGCTTTTCCGGCTTCGGCGTCAGCCTGTATGTCCCCGCCTCCCGTCTGGAGGAGGCGCAGGAGCTGCTGACCGCCCAGCCCGTGGAAGAGGACGAATAAGTACATATCATCCCGAAAGGAGTACCTATATGAGCTACAAACAGGAATACGAGCGCTGGCTCCACAGCGACGCTCTCTCCCCCGCCGAGCACGCGGAGCTGGAGAGCATCGCCCACGATGAAAAGGAGATCGAGAACCGCTTTTACGGCCCGCTGGAGTTCGGCACCGCCGGTCTGCGGGGCACCATGAAGGTGGGCCTGCACCAGATGAACATCTACGTCATCCGCTGGGCCACCCAGGGCTTCGCCAATGTCATCGCCGCCGAGGGCGAGGAGGCCAAAAAGAAGGGCGTGGCCATCTGCATGGACTGCCGCAACAACAACATGCTGTTCTCCCACGCCGCCGCGGAGGTCTGCGCCGCCAACGGCATCCACGTCCGCATCTTTGAATCCCTGCGGCCCACGCCGGAGCTGAGCTTCGCCGTCCGTTACTACGGCTGTCAGGCGGGCATCAATGTCACCGCCAGCCACAACCCCAAGGAGTATAACGGCTACAAGGTCTACTGGTCTGACGGCGCCCAGCTGCCGCCCCAGCACGCTAACGCCATCGCCGCCCAGCTGGAGAAGATCGACATCTTCACCGGCGTGAAGCGCATGGACTTTGACGAGGCGGTGAAGGCCGGCCTCATCGAGATCATGGGCGAGGAGACGGACCGCGCCTTTATGGAAAACGTCATGGCCATGGTCAACGACCGGGCGTCCATGGCCAAGGTGGCCGACACCTTCAAGGTGGTGTACACCCCGTTCCACGGCTGCGGCTGGAAGCTGGTGCCGGAGGCTCTGCGGGCTCTGGGCGTCAAGCACCTGTACTGTGTGGAGCAGCAGATGGTGCTGGACGGCAATTTCCCCACCGTGGCCTCCCCCAATCCGGAGAATCCGGAGGGCTTCTATCTGGCCATCGAGCTGGCGGACAAGGTGGGCGCCGACTTCATCCTGGGCACCGACCCTGACAGTGACCGCGTGGGCATCATGGTCCGCGACCACGCCGGCAAGTTCGTGGCAGTCACCGGCAACCAGACCGGCGTGCTGCTGCTGGACTACCTCATCGGCGCGCTGCGCCGGGCCGGCAAGATGCCGGAGAAGCCGGTGTTCCTCAAGTCCATCGTCACCACCAACATGGCCCGCAAGGTGGCCGAGTCCAACGGCGTCACCTGCTACGATACCTTCACCGGCTTCAAGTTCATGGCCGAGAAGAAGGGCGAGCTGGAGTCTGCCGGTCAGGGCGAGGTCATCATGTCCTACGAGGAGAGCTACGGCTACATGCTGGGCGACTACGTCCGCGACAAGGACGCCGTCACCGCCTCCCTGCTCATCACGGAGATGGCAGGCTGGTACGCCGCCCAGGGCATGACCCTCTACGACGCACTGCAGGCCCTGTACGCCAAGTACGGCTGGTACGGCGAAAAGACCCACAATCTTGTGATGCCCGGCGTGGACGGTCTGGAGAAGATGGCCGCTCTGATGAAGCGCCTGCGCCAGACGCCGCCCACCGAGATCGCCGGTGTCACCGTCGCCGTCCGCAAGGACTACGCCGACGGCAACGCCGTGGACTGCGCCACCGGCGCCGTCACCCCCATGGAGCTGCACGGCAGCAATGTCCTGCGCTACGAGCTGGCCGACGGCACCACCATTCTGGTGCGTCCCTCCGGCACGGAGCCCAAGATCAAGGTCTACATCCTGACCCAAGGCAGGGACGCGGCGGAGCGCGACGCCAACATCGCCAAGTACTCCGCCTGGGTGGAGACCCTGACCAAATAACGCACGGTATGCAAAAAAAGAGCGGAAGCCTTTGTCCAGGCTTCCGCTCTTTTTCGTTTTCACGCGCAGGCGCTTACCGCCACGTCTCGCTGAAGAAATACACCGCCAGCATACCCGGCCCCACATGGGCGCCGGTCACCGGCTCGTGGCACACGGTGAGGATCTCACCGGCGCAGCCCACCTGCCGCAGCCGGGTGGCCACATGCAGCGCATCCGCCGGGGAGCCGGCGTGGGAGATGCCCACCGGGGTGCTCCGGTCCTCCACCATCTGGTCGTAGAGCTTCACCAGCTCCTCCATACCGGCCTTCTTGCCCCGGGCCTTGGCCAGCATCACGATCTTGCCCTCTTCATCGCCCTGCAGGATGGGCTTGATCTGCAGCAGCGTACCGGCCAGCGCCGCGCTGCCCGAGATACGCCCGCCCTTACGCAGAAACTTGAGGTCGTCCACCATGAAGTGCTGGCGCATCTTGCCGCACAGCTCCTCACAGCGCACCACGATCTCCTCCAGCACGCGGCCCTCCGCCGCCAGCCTGGCGGCCTCCAGCACGATAAGGCCCTCGCCCAGGGACGCGCCCCGGGTGTCCAGCACCCGGATCTTCCGCTCCGGGTACTGCTCCGCCAGCTCCCGGGCCACCAGACCCACGCCCCAGCAGGTGCCGCTGACGCCGCCGGACAGGCCCACATACAGCACATCGTCGCCGTTGATGAGGTGCGGCTCCATGCCCCGCCGCGCCGCGTCCGGCGTGACCATGGAGGTCTGCACCACCGCGCCGCGCCGCATGGCGTCGTAGAAACTGCGCCCGTCGAACTCCGCGTCGGTGTCCGCCGGCGCGCCGTCCACCGTATAGGTCAGGCAAAGCTCCCCGATGCCGTACTGCTCCAGCAGTGCCTTGGGCAGATTTGCCGCGTTATCGGTCATAATACGTACCATAATGTGTCTCCTTTTGCTCTTGTTTCCGTTACAGCTGCGGCGTGACCCACTGGGCCAGCGCGTCGAACAGCTGCCTGTACCCCGGCATGGTCAGATGGATGCCGTCCGCCGCGATCATCTGCGGCAGGTTCCGCAGCGGCAGAAAGCGGCGGCGCACGTCGATGAGGGGCAGCCCCTCGCTCATGGCGAAGGACGCCACTGTGTCGGAGTACAGCTCCTGATGCCGGTAGATGCGGCCCTCGTCGCCCAGCCATTGTAAAATGCGCTCCCGACTCAGCCCGTCTCTGCAAATATAATCCAAATAACGCTTCCCGTCAATAGGCGGCAGTGTCATCAGCACCGGCTGCACCCCGGCTCGCAGCAGCTCCGTCACCGTCTTTTTCAGCTTGGTCAGAAACTCCGGCAGCTCCGTGCGGGGCTTGTGCTCCCCCTCCGGGTCGGCGGCGATGCCCGCCCAGTCAAAATCGCTGTCGTTGCCGCCGTAGGCCACCAGCGCCCAGCGGGCGTCCATGCCCCGCTGCACGTCGTGCTCCACCAGCGACAGTCCCTTGCTGATGGTGGATCCCATCTTGGCCCGGTTCACCACCTCCAGCCGCTCCGTGGGATACTGGGCCATGACCTCCGCCAGATGGAAGTGATACCGCATGGCCTCGTCCGGCACAGTGGCCTTCAGCAGAGAATCTCCATATACATACGCCCGTTCCATAGTATACCCTCCTCAGCGGTTTTTACATAATATAACATATTAGGTGTGATACGTCAAGATATCGCCTTCACGTTTTTCTTGTCAAGGGCAGCCATTTGTGATATAGTCTATTATGTCTATGAGTGAGGGGGCTTTTTCATGCAATACGACAAGGATCTTGTGGCCCACAAGCTGCGGCGCTGGGACAAGTTCATCACCGACTACCACCTGCCGGAGTGGAACGCCATTCCGGATCTGGGGCTGTATATGGATCAGGTCATCGTGCTTCTGGAGCAGTATCTCAGCTTCATTCCCGCCCCGGCGGGAACGAAGGAGCACTTCGTGACCTCCTCCACCATCAACAACTACGTCCGGCTGAAGATCATGCCGGCGCCGGTGAAGCGCAAATACCACCGTGTACACATCGCCTATCTCATCATGATCCTGACCATGAAGCAGAGTCTCAGCATCAGCGACGTGCAGAAGGTCATCCCGCCGGACAGCAGCGAGGAGGAGGTGCGGGCCGTCTACGATGACTACTCCGAGAAGTTCCGGCGTCTGGCGCTGTTTTTCAACCAGCAAGTGCAGACCGGGGCGGAGGGCATCCGCACGCCGGGGCAGAGCGGCGACAATGCCGTGGAGCTGCTGGTCATTGAGAGCGCGCTGATCGCAGGCTTTTCCAAAATCCTGGCGGAGAAGCTGATCCGCCTGTGCGGTGCCGACACGGAGGACGTGCTGGCCGCGGAAAACGAGACGGCGCACCCGTAATTGCGTCCACGGCAGATCTCTCGCCAGCTTTTCCGACTTTCCCTCGTCTTTCGGATATATATTATATTTTATTTACGAAGGCCCCCGGGTCATTCCCGGAGGCCCTCCTTTATATCCAAAAACGACGCCTGTACATGGTGCAGGCGTCGTTTCTGATTTATAGTCCTTACCGCCATGTCACATCACATCTTTCTGCCGGCTCTCTCTTTTGTTGACATAAGCATAGCTCTCCTTGTGCTCCTTTGATATCG
>OIXG01000358.1_pt1 | contig 58247 bp, 96 predicted proteins | sample 1587731 | NCBI WGS metagenome assembly OIXG01 (sample SAMEA3888908, study PRJEB22519) | human gut metagenome | biome: human gut; feature: human-associated habitat; material: faeces | place: Denmark | collected 2010 | reverse complement strand
CGAGTGAGTGCGGCTTGTTCTCTGATAAGCTGTGCCCAACGCTGCATCTGCTCCCTGTCAATGCGCACACACTCCGATTCGCAGGTCTGTACACACGCTAAGAGCGTCTGCGCTACGTCTGGATGCTGCGTGTTTATCTCGACTATATCTATCTTACCCCTAGCCGTCCAATAGCCCTGAACAGCCGCAAAAGCGTCTCTCAGCTCAGGTCTGAACAAGTCAAGTTCAAGGTCTGGTATGATTTCATCCACAACGCCCGGTTTGCAGAGCATCAGCGCACCGATAAATACCGTTTGAACGTCCATTGTCATAGTCTAGGAAACTCCATCTCCGTACTTTGCTCGTACTGGTCATCCTGTTTCAATGCGTAAATGTCCTGCCATCCAGCATAGATGCTCTGGTCGAGTATGGCTTTCCAGTCGTGCCGATCAAACTTTTCCAGCTTGTTGCAGAGCATCTGTTTTGCCCGCTCTGTCATAGGCTTTTTGATTCTTGTACGCATCTGTGCAAACTCTCGCAGGGATTCCAGCAGGGATTTATCGCCATGAGCAAAGTCGGAGAATATGTCAGGTTTCTTCTTGACTGCACTTTCCGGCAAGGTCTTGACGTTCGTCCGACTGTCAGTTGATACAATGGGTTCATTGTCATCTGACTTTGAGCTCATAGATGAGCTGACCTTCATCTCATTTATGACATGAGGATGAGCCGACTTTCATGTAGACCATCCTTTTGACGCAATATCGCTTCTTTTCGATTCTTCATCGAGCAGATGCTTAATCAAAATGAAACAAGATTCTGCTTTTTTTGAGTTCAAAGTTGCGTCTTTTCCTTCAAAAACGTATGCACAGATTGCATCGTAGAGTTCCAACTTTTCTTTGCTTTTGAGTGTGGAGATGGCTTCAAAGTAGTATCGTTGGAATGTAAAGCTGTCTCGTTTTTTGTCCATGCTCAGTCCTCTTTGTAGCGCTTGTTCCATGCTTCGATAAGGCCTTTTTTAATCTTTTCTTTATCGGCTACGGAACAATTAAAGCTGTATGGCTTGCTCTCCATGAATACCTGACACTTGCACCAATTCTTGCCGTTTCTTCTTGTTATAAACATCCGGCTTGTAAAATAGTCGCTTGTTTCTGCAATAGCCACTTTCCCACCGCAGAACGGGCATCTCTTAAGATCTTCCATCTTTAGTCCTCCTCAAAACAAGCACTCAGCGTCAGATTCACGCAGCCAGCCTTCGCCCGGAATGTTGACTATCTCATAATACTGCCGTGCAACGTAGATTGTTTTCTGCCCATCCTTAGCAATCAGGCCGACAATCAGATAGTTACCAGCTGCCATAAAGAACCAAGGGTTGCTCTTGTAGGTCTCGCCCTTCATCCAGTTCTTCATCCTGTTCACGGCTTTTTCAATGTCCTTATCGGGGCAGTCTGGGTTTTCGTATGCAAAGAAATCCTCAGGAAATTTAAGCTTTTTCACTTTCTAAATCCCTCTCTTGTTCTCGTGATTCTCTTATGCGCCTTGACAGGCCTTGCGCCTTTGCCGTAAGCTGGACGGATATGTTTTGCCTTGATGTACCCACAAGGTGGCTTCGGCCCAAAGTCGAAAAGGCTTAAGTCCATAATGATGATGCCAAACTTCTTGTTCGTCATATTTATTCCTCCGGCATATCTGGTGCAAACATCCAATGTGTGATTTTGAAATCCCCATCCACATAGATTGGGTCATAGCAATCATCACGCCATGCGCTATCTTTGTACATTGGCGAATAATGTCCAAGGCAGATTTTGTTTGTTCTCACTTCCGGAATGATTTCTTCATTACTATCCCTATACTGCCGCTCTGTGACAAAAATCAGTAAGGGAGAACCGTCTGGTGGTAACTCGTCTAGCACGGAATGCCATACATACTTGTCCATATCCATCACCTCATACCATCGGAAACGCCATCCAATGCGTTACCGTCACATCTTTCGGCAGTTTCTCGCCTATTTCATCCCAGAACTGACCGTCTGCGTAACAGCCGAGCAAGTATGCTGTCGGCGAGAATCCTTGCAACATTTTTCCATTTTTATCACGCCACGTTGTCTTGGCCGCAAGCAAAAAAGGCTGCGTTCGCTCTTGTGGCGGTTCGCTTGCTGGATGCCAGAGCGTGTTAGCCATTTTCTTTGTTCTCCATCATTGCGCCACAGCAAGGGCAAAACTTGAGATTTGTAGATTTATTGCCTTTGCCTATCTTTGCATATCTTGTGTTCATCCATCCGCAGTTGCTACAAGTGTCCCAACTGTATGCACCCCATTGTGGATTCTTGGTTTTATACCACGTTGCCGTTTCTTTTTCTGCAATAGTTGGCGCATTTTCAATAGCTGTTATTACGTCTCCGAGCACATCGAACATCAAGGCGTTGAATGTGTAATCAGCTTCATCCACGCTTACATACTTCATCTGCCTATCAGAAAAATAACGTTTAAGTGCATTTGCATCAATCGGTCTGACTTCCATTGCCCTTTCTCCTTTCAATCTCCATCCCACACGCCGTCAGGACGCATTTTTGCAAACGCAAGCAGACCGTACAAGGCACGTTTGGCGTTACCCTCTGTGGCGTTCCAGTAGTCGCTATTGTCTACATCGTCACCTAGTGCAGAAATAGCTTTTTCAAGCATCGGGATGCTTTCTGCTCCTGTCTTTCCGTAGATGGAGCGGATGCCGCCCTCTCCAAACACTTCCGGGCGATAATAAAAGTGACCGTAATTATAGGTAACGTTGAGCCACAGTTCTTTCGTACCGCCCATAGCGCGCATACCACCAGCGATAAAATGCGTACTATCCGCTTTGAGCGGTTTATGCGTTACATGGTCGCATAGATAAATATCATAGCTCATTTTCTCATCTTCCATTCCTTGCATCCACGTTCGTCCCACACGAAGTCTGCAACGTTTTCCGACTGGTCGTTCACGCATACGCCCTCCGGCTCTGCGTACCATTTACAAGAGCCGCAGAACGGCTTAGATTTGTTCTTGCAGGATTCTGCTGTGCATCTGATAGCCTTGCCAGCAGAAAACTGCTTGATGCCCATGCAAGAGCAATGTTCGGTGGTGCAGTAGAAATTCATCCGATTTTCCTCCAACCAATTAACTCGCAGACACCAATCGTTACAGGGTCGCATCTGTGAATAACTATGTCTCCTGTTCTGTGTTCCTCGATAGGCGGTCTGTAGACAAATCCTTTTTCTTCTGATTCAAAAACTTCATCGAGAATGTTCTCCGGCAAAATTAAAAATCCATCAGAATCTAAGATGGCATCGCATTGCTTGCATTTATAGACGCAAACTTTTTTCATCTTCTTTGTCCTCTCTTCCCACTGTTGAACCGCCCGATCACTCGCTTATACTCCTCATAGCACTCCGGGCACAGGTCGCCTGTGTCCCTGCGCCACGCCCAGTCTTTGAAGTATTCGTCAGGGTTCATCATCCTGCCGCCAAGAACCGCTCCGCAGCGGTCGCACACTCGCTTGTGGTAGATTCCTCTGTCAGTTTGCATTAGTCAAAATACTCCTCTTCCAATTTTAAGTCGCGAGGGTCAAGATAATAGTTTTTACCTTTGTAGTCGCAAAGGTAATACGTTCCATAAAGATTTTCGATTCTCTTGACGAGTTCTACTTTTGCTCCGGCTGGAATCCTCTCTTTACCTTGAGCAATATGTGTTTTCCAATCTTCGTCCTCTAACTCTCTTTTCGTAACAAAAACGACCATTTCTTATTTTTCCTCCCAAACATCCTTAAACAGGATTTCTTTGTCGGCTTTCCAGTCTTTGATTTTGCACGGAATGTCCGTGCCGGGCACGGTCTTTTTTAGACCATCCATCTGCCAGACGTTCCAAGAGATGATAGCAGCCATGTTGCGAACCTTCCCAGCGTCAGGCTCTATGCCAAACAGCCACTTAAAGTTCTCTCGCCATGTCAGGAGCATATTTGCTCTTGCAAGCAGCAGGCTGTCACCCTGCCACTCATAGCCGTATGTAGTCGTCGCTGCGTCCTCTGCCACATCGTGCCATGTCCAGACATTCCAATCAAACCAGTTGTCTACACATTTCAGTTTGCGGTCAAATAGTCCTTTCCGTTTTGGTACTGGAATCTTTTTGCCTGTTACCGTGTCGTATCGGTTCACAAGGAATGGTGCTTCTCCGCAGGTGATTTCAAGGACTGTTGAATGGATGTACTTGATAGGCTCTTTCTTCATATCGGGCATCGCACCGTTTTCTTCGCCTATGTCTATCATCTTTTCGCAGACCCAAGAAGGAGTGAAAACCTCTGCTTTTGCTTTGGTTCTTTGCTTCTGCTCATCCAGACGCTTGAGAACTCGTGGCACTGGCGGGCACTTTTTGATTTGTTCTAACGTGATTTCATCCGCAAAGCCTGCGCCTAGTTCAGGCGGTGGCTCTGTCGCCCATATGATGTTTTTGCCGGTAGTACGGTCTTTAAGCAAGATAAACAGCACCGCTGAAAGAATCGGGTCGGAGAAGTCAACCAACCGTTGTTTCATTTTTCGCCACCTCTCTGTACTCCACGTCAATCCCTTTCGGCAAAGCTGTCTGGTACTTCTGGGCGAGTTCTTCAGGGCTTTGAGCATTTCCTAATGGTTGCGCTGGTGTAGCAACAGTAACTTCTACGTTATCCTTCATGCCAAAATAGTTTTTAGCTCGGAAGCACCACTCGGCAGGATTTTCCTGTCCATAAATGCCGTTGTATGCCCACATGGACTGCATTTTCAGAACAGTTCTAAGAATGTATTCTTGCTGTAAACTATCATTTCGTCTTTCTCCAAGCATGATTTGTTTCAAGCTAACCCACTTGATTCCGAGAGAAAGCGCAATCCATTCAATGACAGGAGAAATTCGTGCTATTTTGCAACAATTAAAGAAAAAATCCAGTCGATTTTTGACATCAATCGGATTGTCCATGTTCACTTTCGGAAGATTGTCGAAGTAGTCTGCCGCAATCATTCCTTGAATTTTTCTATCATCCTCACCATCGAGCAAAACGGACAAATCGTTCACATCAATTTCTCTGACTTTTTCCAATGCTTCCTGTTGCCTTTCCGCCAGTTTTTGACTGGCTTTCGACCTAATTTTTCTGTTCATGGCGTTCTTTTGCAGCCGCTTCTTTTCACGCTCTTTCTCACGCTTCGCAGCGGCCTCTTCTTTTGCCTTTTGCGCCCGCTTCTCACGCTTTTTCTTTTCAGCTTCGGTCAGCGGCGGTCTGCCACGACCACGCTTCGGGGGTGTTGCCAAGAGATATCACCTCTTTTGCTCTTTTTCTACTCTTTCAAAGAAAAATTCAATTTCCTTTTCGTTTTCAATTACATTTCCGTAAGCTACTCCAATTTTATAAATGTAATTGTTTCTTAGTTTGCGTGGAATTTCAAAAATGTATCTGCGAAACATCCCTAAAGAATTTGCGCGCTTATAATGGTTGCACATCCGGCAAGCTGGCATCAAATTAGAAATGTCGTTTGCATTTTTGTTATCCGGTTCCAGTGCCCTTAACGGTTTGAAGTGGTCTACCTGCATATCTTTATAAGAAATTTCCCTGCCACAATACGCACAGTGTCCATTATATTTCTGATACACAATTTCACGGATTTTCTTATTGATTGCCATGTGTCAGACCTCCTTTGGCGGTTCTGGAAGGGGCATCCAGCAAATAATGTCCCTTTCTTCATTTGATTTCCAGTTTCCATTCTTAAAAACACCAACGCCAAAAAGATAATACCAACGGCTCGTGTCCTTATCGAGCCAGTGATAATAAATAAGATACATCCCATCAACATTCGGGTCATTATCGTTTGCGTTTATCCAACAATCTCCATGAAAAACATCTCTTGGAAAGCACTTGCTTATATTTGAGTTTTCTTTTGTAAGCACGACACTCTTTGCATCATCAAATACTTTCTTTGGTAAATAGATTTCAACTGTTTCTGCATCAATCATGCAAAATTTGCAATTCATATCATTACTCCTTTAATCCCATATAAACTTCAATACAGGATAGCTTAGATGCAATCCACGCAATCGAACAGCAATCATCTATTGGTCGCCACCAAGCGCACTTTTCTTTCTCGCATACGCACCGACCAAGCGGATTGCTGGTCATTTTCATCGGACAGTAAATTTCATTGTCCATTGGTTATTCCCCGTTCATCTCATAACATTTGCTGTCGCTCTCGTTGAATCCCAAACACCAAGCTAACTCGGAGGCTATTTTTTGATAAATGCCTTTGGTATTAAGCTCAGCTTCGGATTCCGCACAGCCACTATAAAGGCCATACAGAAAAGCCAGCCTTTCACGCCCTGCCATGTTGATATCCTGAATCATCATTTCCACCCCATCACAACAGCCGTACAAACGGCCAGACACACGTTGACGAACAGCCAGGCAAGCATTGCTTGCCGTTCTTCAAACAGGTTGTTTGCCATGTCTTTGATTGTCCGTTCGGACTGAATTACCACCGCCAGCAGAACTAGGCAGACCAGCCAGCGAGTTGCAAATTCAAACATTGTTATCCTCCATCAAATCGTCAATGCTCAGCTGACCATTGACATTATCATCTTCCATCCACCAGCGGAACACGTCCATGCCGGTCTGCCAGTCGCACGGTAAACCTTTTGCTTTTCTGACACCAAGCATTCGTTCATATGCTGAGATGTACATTTTCTCGTAGGCTGGCCAGCGCATAAACTCACGCTGTCTGCCCCCCCTACCGGCCATAGGACAACCGATGCAGCCAACACGCTTTTGCCCTTCGCAATACAATGGATTGATAGGTAGGTGTTCGCTGTGCGTGTAGTCCCACACATCATCGTCAGACCAGTCCACAATAGGATTGACGGTCATCTTGCCCTTGAGGTTGCAGGTCTCGAACAGTTGCCGCTTTTCATCGTTGTCGCCCATAAGAATGATGCGCTTTTCCTTGTCACGATGGCTAAACTCCATCGTTCCACGGTTTTTCTTTCTGTTTGTTGATTCAGCCCAGCGAACGCCGGTAGCGATAAATCTATCGCGGCCAGTATTTTCTTTGAGAACATCACAGCAATACCGTACAAGTCTTGTAGGCGGCATCAGCTTTTGCGGAATCAGTGTCCACATGGACACGGGTTTGTCCTTGTATCGTGGCATGACGATGGAGCATTTAATTCCACGCTTTTCCATCGCCTTGAACTGCTCACGGATGAAATAGACCGTCTCCGGCGCATCTGCTGTGGTATGGCTGTTGACTACCTCAAAGTTGATTTCTGCACGTTCAGCCAGTGCCACAAGCACCTGTGAATCTTTGCCGCCAGAGTATGTGACCATGAGCGGTTTCTTGTACCGATGCTCGGATAGACGTGCAGCGTCCTGCAACCGTGCAATTGCAAGCTGTTCCTTGTCCATTAGCTTCACCTTTCTCTCAGCTCTTTTTCGACCTGTTCCGACTTTGCTGTGATGTAATCCGCAAACTCGTCAGGTGTCATGTCTTCTTCTTTGAACTTGCCGACCATCTCCCAGTACCTGTCACCAATGCGGATGATTTTCTGCACCTGTTCATCGGTCAGGTCTGCATCGCACCGAAGGTTCTAAATCAGTGCGCCCCATGTGGCGGCGATGCCGTCCAGAGCCATGCGGAATCCGTACAACTGGTTCTGCCGTGCGATTTTGCGGAGGTTGGTCGGCTTGACCTGTTTGCCGCACAGGGGGCAGTTACCAAATTTATTCATCCGACTGCTCCTTTGTTCCAAGGTGAGAGAGCCAACGCTTGTATTTAGTGATCTCAATTTCACACTCCGCAACGCTCTTCGGTGTCGGGGTTGTTTCGTCCAGTGCACGGTGCGGCTTCAACGTAGCCTGTTCCAGTTCGGACGCTTCTTCTGCCAACTGCGCCAAGATTTCTGTCTTAGGCAGAATGTCTGAAACTTTCTTACTCACTTTTTTCTCCTTTCAGCCAGTCGTTCAGTTTTGCCATGCAAGAGGGGCAAAGAACGAACGACCTGTCTGGCGAGCATTCATATCCACATTGTTTGATTTTCACTTTTCGGATTCCGTTCACTTCGCCGTGCCACGAAAAGCACTCGCCGCATCGGTCACAAATCTCAACCTCAATTTCCATGTTTTCAACCTCCCATTAGCGGGTCTGCGCACTCCCAACGGTAATCATCAAATCGGATTTCACGGTTGATGGTTGTTTCACCTTCAATGACTTCCATCTCCTGATTTACGCATCCACTGCTTTCAAATTCATAGAATCTGAAATCCAACCTATACTTTTTAGACATTTCTTCGTACGGCTCAGGTTCCATCGACCATGCAGCCATGACAGGAAGAACAAGAATTGCGTTGTCGCCATCAGCAATTTGTTCAGTGCAGAACTTTTCAACGAAGTTCTTCATAGTACCCTCGATGTAAGCGGTGTCTTTCACGTTGATGTAGAACGTCTCATCATCGTAAGAAAGCAATGCTCCATCATGGATTTCATTGTAGACCCAATCTCCATTCGGAAACTTGTTTTTATCGAAATAGGGACGGTCATAAACAGTCACGCAATCCGTAAACCAGCGCACGATGTTTTCGGGATTTCCACGGACTTTGAGTTTTCCTTCACACCAATTTGGCATTTTCGTTCTCCAATCTTTCCAGCAGCCCATCCACGTCATACCGCCAATGGACACGCAGCCTTTTTGCCTTGACCTCTATCCCCTCTTGCTCTGCCCACTGCCAAGGGATGCTCTTGCGGTTCTCGTTGTAACGGAACGCCAGAACCTTGCTGGCGGGGATTGCAAAGGTGCGGTTGACCGCCCGATAATTGACTATCACATGGGCGGTCTGACCGCTATACCCCATTGCATCCACCATGTCAGTGATATGCTTTTCCTTGCGGTATTTGCACTTTGCCTTGTCGTACTTGCCGAACACCTTTTCCAGAGGGATAGAGGGCGTTTCGATGGTTTTCAGTTCAAACAGGTGGTTCATCGGGTATCGGTACACAAGGAAGTCGCAGATGTTGTCAATGGAAAATGACAGGTTCTCGTTGCCGCCGTAGTAGGTGGCAGCACTGTCTTTCAAGCGGTAGCACCACGCATCGGATGGGACGGATGCTTTGAAGTCCGCTTCAAACTGTTTGCCGGTGTTCATTCGTTGTCCTTTGGTTCATCGGGTAAAGGCATCCAGTGGGTTACGTTTTCAAGTCGTTTTTCATCAAACGTTGTCAGCCATTCGCTATCGTCTGTAAGTACTGCCGTTTGCATTCTGCTATTTTCGTCATACATGGTTTTATCAAACACCAGAACAGGCTTGCTCTCATACCAAAGCGTATATTCTCTGTCTCCGTCCACTTCGGTAACTTCTTCCGTCATCTCTGGTAACTTATCTTTGACATTGATCCACTGATTCATCCTCGTTCACCTCTGAATTCACTTCCGAGAAACCGTTTCTTGCCACGTTCTCGGTGCTTGTCCTCATAATCACGGTGGTACACGCTCTGGCTGTGATTCAGCTCATACACGAATGCCTTGCGCTCCTCGAAGTCTTTCTTTTCTGCCTTGTACTTCTCGCAAGTGTCGTGTCAGGCTTGGTGGCGTGATGTGCAGTTGAGACAACAGGTAATCATTGTTTTACCCCCATTGTTCAGACATGGCTTTTGCAATGCCCGGAAATGTTTTTGCTCGATTTTTAGCGCGGTCGGTGGTAAACATACCCTTGTTGCGCTTATCATGCTTATGTGCGTAAGAGCCAGACGGGCACCATGTAGCGGTAGGTTCTACGATATTTGTCGGGTGCAGCGGCGGTACACCGCGCTCCCACAGTAGCGTTTTCTTGCTGTACGGATGTCCGTACTCGTAGGGCTGAATTGCTTGCGTAGGCTTCGGGTAATCAAAAATCTTGCTGGGGGTTGGATTCTCAATCACCACTTTTTCGCAATCTGCCGCCCACACGGCAAGAAAAAGCGCCTTGCCGCACAATCCCTCATAATACCGGGAAAGATTGAGCTTTCCTCCCTTGTACAGGTGTCTTGCTCCCGCGTTGCTCGTCTTTGTGCAGGGGGCAAATGCGATAATCATATCCCAGCGGGGCACATCATGCGCGATTCCGTCCATGGTCACGACCTGCCCCCCCCTCAATAGCCTTTAGGCAGTCACCGAGAATATGCCATTCTGGATGCCCGCCGGACGGCTCAATCAGGTCGCAGGAGTAGGCTTCGTGACCTTTCGCCCGGAATGCTTTGCAGACTTCCTGCGATTCCTCACAGGCGACTAAAACTTTCATCTTTCCAAACGCCCGTCCAGCCAGATAGCGCAGCTCTTATATAAGGTAGGCGATCAGTCTCTAATGAGCCAATGGTTTCCGTATGAATCAATTACATCATTGAATTTTTGATTCATCCTATTCCTTATGTAGTCTTTACCTCTCCCAAGAAAATTGTTTGCTGCTGTTAAAGAATTGAAATAATGGATTTCTCCATTTAAGGAAACAAGAGCAATATCTTTGCAAAGGTTTTCAAAAAGTCCTTCTTGAAATCCTTTTCTTATATTTTCTGAAGCCGTCAGCCATTCCAAATTTTCGGGGGTGTTATTGGATGGGTTTCCATCAATGTGGTTTACAGTTAGTTTTGGATTGTAGCCATCAACCCAAGCCATTGCAACAAGACGTGAAACAAGCATTGTTTTATGCGTTCCATCTTTCCAGAGTTCTACTCTCTCGTCAGTGTGCCCACTTAGGTTTCTACATCTTTTTTCCTTTTTGGGTCGTATAATCCTTACTTTCCAAGTTCTAACTCTATTTTTCCCGGAAATAGTTGTTTTGTTGGGTGCGCTTCTGATTCTTCCGAGATTCGATGCTTGATAAAGTGTTTCGTATCCCGGAATATCTTTCCAAAGTTCCTCCATCTATTCCTTTCTCGCCTTTTGTTCCGGTAGCGTAACCGTTAGTTAAAAGGGAGATCAAAACTGTCGTCAATCACAGAGAAGTCGTCCGTGTTGCCCTGCGAGTAGTTTTGCGGCGCATCCTGCGCCCGATCAGCGGGCTTGCTGTCAGACTTTCCACCGCAGAAGTCAACCTTGTTTGCCATGATTTCCGTTGCGGTGCGGTTGTTTCCCTGCTTGTCGATATATTTCCGGGTCTGGATGCTACCAGTCACCAGAATCAGGCTTCCCTTCTGAAACCACTTGGAAACGAACAGCGCCGTATTACCAAATGCTGTGCAGTTGAAGAAGTCGGTTTCCTTCTGACCGCCACTCTGACGGTCACAAGCAATGCTGAACGTGCAAACATCCTTGCCAGACTTCGTTACCTTAGCTTCGGGCGTGTGAACCAAACGCCCCTGAATTGCGATAGAGTTAAGCATTGTTTAGCCCTCCTTCGGCTGTTTCTGGGCACAGTCCCAACACAGAACGCGCCCAAAGCGCTTCTTTGTGCTTCTTGCAGTTTCCAGCGGAGTGACGGTGCGGTTGTTGTACTGAATAGGCTGCAACTGCTTTCCGCAGCAAGCGCATGGGGGGATGGTTTCTGCTTCCGTTTGCTTCTGCGCAGGCTTGTTCGCCTTGCTTGCAGTCTGTTTTTGATACTCGTCCGTGTCAGCATCCTTCGTATCGTCAATGCAGAACAGACCGTTCAGAGCGTACTTTCTAGCGTAGCTGCTTGCAGTGCCGGTAATCTGCGAATCGTCCATGCCCTTCTTAAACTCAGGCTCACGAGCGTATGCAGTCACCGTGTAGGTGGCACCATCCTGCGATTCAACCGTTGCAGTGGCTTCGATATAATGCCAGCTATCAACGATAACAGGCTTGTCGGAAAGCCGTAGCACAAGGCTGTGCGCTTTCAAGATGGGCTTGACCGCTTCGAGAATGTCCTCGCACGAGCGGTACTTGTATCCACCGAACTTGTTCATCTGCCCCTTCGGGGCTTTCAGCTCTGATTGAACAGCCATCAAAGCTTCATGGATTTTGCTGTTGTCCATACATTTCCTTTCTTCGGCTTCATTAGGCTTCATTGTTCTTACTTTGGCTTAATATGGCTGTACAAAATCAGCCAGCCATCAGTTCTGCCAACTGTGCACGGAGGTCTTTCAGCTCTGCTTCCCTATCTTCGATTTCAGACTGCAAGTCCCCAATCTCAGCCAGCCGGTCAGCTTCTTTGGCTTTTGCTTCCTGCTCACGGGTTAAGAAATATACGCCGTCTTCCGGCTCGGTCACGCCACCGAATCTATCTAAGCTCACGCTAATCATTCTTTCTGGGCCGTCCTCTCTGTTTTCTGTGCTCTTGGATTTGAAGAGCTGAGTACCACTGGCTTGTGTCGATTTCAATAGTAGACCACCGGTAATTGCACTCCTTGTTCAGGCAGTGCTTTCTACGGATGATACAATCATCCTCGTTCCTGGTGTCTACAGTCGTGACACTTTCCTGTCCGCACATCGGGCATTTCACTGGACATCCCTCCACTCGTTGGTGTGGTGGGCTACACGTCTGATTTTTCGATTTTCACGCTCGATTCTCTCATTCTCAGCGCTAACGCCGATAATAGCGAGAATCAAAGCGGTAAAAAGCATAGACACGGACAGCAGCGTATATCCAAGCATCCCCCAGCCATTGGAAGCGCCATTGATGGCATTTCCACATCCAAGTGCTGCAACGGCGATGGATATGCTTATAAAGCACAATACAGTGCCTTTAACAGTTTTCATTTCTCTTCACCTCTTTTAAAACAATATCAAATCCGTTCGTCTTTTTCTCGTTGATGACTATTTTTGCATTCAACGCCTTTGCGATTTTTAGAAGCGTATCGACCCGAACGGAACTTTTCTGCTTCTTTCGCTTGCCCAAGATGCTGTAAATCGTCGGTCTTGATATTCCCGATCTACGGCTAAGGTCGTTGATGTTGAAGTATCTGGCCCTCATTGCATCTTCCAGCGTCATGCTTTTTTACCAACACCGAAAATCCAGATGGTTGCCATCAGAGCGCCAACACCAATGATGTACCATGTCGCCTTAGCTCCGACCAAAAGCTCAATGTGATGCACCAGCCAGAAGTTCAGCAGAAACGCTGCTAAAACCAATGCCAGGACAATGCCCCAAATCAGGACGATTTCCACGAGTGCTTTCATCTTTATCCTTTCTTCGAATGTGTTCCAGCCGCTCTTTCTCCCGGCTGTGCCAGCGGATTTCACGCTGACCGTAATATTTACCGTTCATCGGGCGGCTCCACCTTTCCCTGGCTAAGCAACGTACTGTAATGTCCATAGTTCATTCCGAGCTACTTTGCCTTGTCGTTTATTTGCTTGATGCTGTATCTAGGTGGAGTCGGCCTTTGCTTTTCTGGCAGCTTGAATTGATATCCAGCCGGTGCGCATGACCTTTCGGCCTTTCTGGCACAATCTTTGTGGTACTTCTGGTCTGGTGTTTTCTTCACCATCGCCTTGCCGCACCACGCACAGAGACCCATCACTCGTTCGGTTTTGCCCTTTCGACGTCTCCATTTCGCTTGCTGTTCAAGCTGGACGTTGTGTGCACATACGACACAATACTTCTGGTTTGCGTTCGGAGCTTCAAGAAACGCCCCACAGCGGACGCAGAATTTATTCATCGCGTTCACCGTCTTTCTCTCTGGCTTCCCGGTTATGCCTTTCAAAACACTGGTTCAGCATCTTTTCCATCCACAGCACCTTGTTGGCTTCGTTCCGGGAAACGCCCTCCGCCATTGCAAGCTTCAACCTGCGCTTCCGGCTCGGTGCTTTGTAAAAGTACGTCACCAGCACTCACCAGCCTTTTTGATGATGAACGTGGGCACTTCCCTGCCGGTAGCCCGGCACAGACAAACGCACTTGCCAATCCAAACATTCCACTCGGATGAGCCGATAGAGCAAGTGCAGTTCTTCACTTTTCTCTCTTCCGATTCAAGCCACACGTTAATCGAATGAAACTCGTAGCTTTCAGTTTTGTACCAACTGATGCTGTATCCATCCAAGCATAGCTGCTGCATAATCTGCATTGCCAAATGCTTTGCTTCGGCAAGTTCCTCTTCTGTCCACTTCAGCTTGTCCGCTTCGTAGGCCTCGACTGCTTCGTCAATGGCGTGGTGCGCTTCTTCCGGGTATTCAAGGTCTACCTTTAAGGTGATAATCTGCTCCATGTTCAGCCCTCCTTATACCGCACCGTCAAACGCCTTATCCATAGCGTCCATGACAGGCTTTAAGCGTTCCAGCGTGTTGTACTTCTGCTTGAAGCTCTGTGCATCCCGGAAAGCGTCTGCCATCATCTGACTGTGCAAATCCGGGTGTTCCAGAACCTCTTTCATCGGCATATAAGACCGAACAGGCGGTTCATTCGGCGCAACCACTGTGACGTTGACGTATGCTCTGACAGGCTCCTGCGTATCCTCGCTAGTGATGCGGATTGCGCCAATCATGTGCCGTGCCTGGCCTTGGCGGTACTTCTCTGCGGCAACTTCGTCTCTCCACTCGAAGTCGTTATGCAGAACCGATTCCTTCGGTCTAGCATAATCGACAACCAGTTCCGGCGTGAGCTTGCCGCTATTCTGCCGGATTTCTTCAAACGCACCAGCGGCTTCATCGGCAGTTGCCTTGTAACAGCACTTGTCGTTCTTCCACTGATAACCAGTTTTAATGTTCATTTTTTGCTCCTTTCTGAATTTTTGGCTCCATGCCAGCCATAGCAAAACTCACGTCACCTTACCTCAACGAACACTGCCATGTCAGCCACAACTGACCGGGCACTACCTCGCCTTATCGCAACTTGCCATGCCAGCCGCACCATTCCTCGCTCCGACACATCAGAACATGACGAGCCTTAGCTTACCCTAACAGCCCATCCACACCATTACTTGCCGTCCGTGCCCAACCTCGCCAGCCCTACCACATCGCAACTCAACGCGCCAAACAACAACGCACCTTACCGGACCTGCCAGACCGTTCCATACATATCCGCAACGTGACTAACCACGCCAGCCTAACCTCGCCGGAACCCAACATAAACCGCCTAGCCTAACCAGCCTTAACGAACATAACACTAACGTTCCTAAACAAGCTGAACCCCGACTGCCAATCCATAACCGGCACAAACATACCTCGCCGAAATCCGGCCTAACATTCCGCGCCTTAGCTCACCTCACCAGCCAAAAGAGCGTTATTCGCTCAGTTCAACATGGAATGCGCCCCAGCTACCGCCTTTTTCGATGCGCCACTCACCAAGACCGCACTGGTCACCGCCAGCGTTCAGCATATTCACGATGTCAGACAGGCTAAAGTTGCCGTTCTCGTTGAAGGAGATGGTAACATCCATGTACCAGTTGGCAAACTCAGGACGATAGCGCAGGTCTGCGGTTCCCATGCCGATACGAACAGAATCCTCACGGCCTACGAACTTCGGCTCGCCTTCCGGCTTGAAGGACTTGATTTCGATAAACTCAGAACCGTTGTCTCCGAAAATCATAAATGCGCCACGAGCGGAAACCTTATCCTTCGTCCAGCCCAGACGGAATGCAGCGGAAACGGCAGCAGCCTTAACAGCGCAAGCAGGGAAACCGAACTGCTCAGATGCTGCGTACTTGTCCAGCAGCTCTTCTGTCCAGTCAGCGTAGGCAACGTCCGGCTTGCCGTTCATCCAGTAAAGGGCTTCAGCGATTTCGCCGTAGACGTTCTTAGCCTGCTTCTTATCCTTCTTGAGCTTCGTGCCCTGCTGAGATGCAAGCAGCTCCTTCTTCGCCTTCTCGCTCCAAGCGTGGACAATCAGCGGAGAATCGCCAATAATGCGGATTTTGGCGGTTTTCTTAACAATGGGCTTGATGCAGACAACAGTAGATTCTTTCTTAGTCATTTTAGTTCTCTCTTTCTTTTTGCTTGTTTGCTCAAATGCGTTTGCGGTCACATCCGAGGTTCGTTTTCGGTATTCTGCTCGATTTCAAGAATCTTGCAGATGCTCTGGATAATCTTCTCCGGCTTTCGCTCGCCACGAAGAATCTTGTAGAGGTACGAATCATCAAGGAACAATCCAGTATCGCTTTGAACCGCCTGAATCAACTCCGTTTGCTTCATACCTCGCTGCAACAGCTTCATCTTCACTTCCAGCTCAAAGCCAGAACGGAAGTTTTCTTTCAAAATTCCACCTCCATTTGCTAAAATCTATTGACAAGTACGGAAAACTGTACTAATATAAGGGTGTAGAGAGTTTATATTGTACAGCGTTCTGTACTGCTTATGTCTGTATTATAGTACAGGCTTCTGTACAAGTCAACTCTTTTGTACAAAATTCTGTGCATTTGTATACTTGCACAAATATGGGAGCATTCTTATGTCGGACTTGTACAGCAACATCCATGCACTCTGCGAAAAAGAGGGCATCAAAGACGGAACCCTTTGCAGCAACATTGGAATTCGCCGCAGTTTTCTTTCCGAATTGAAAGCCGGAAGAACTAAAAGCCTGTCCACAGAGGTTCTTTCTAAGATTGCAGCTTATTTCAACGTATCGGTTGACTACCTTCTCACTGGCGATCAAAAAGAAAACCCGCCCCAGCAGCCGCAAAGTGAAGTTGACGCGGATATCAAATGGATTGAGCAGAAGCTAGTAGAGATGCCGAAAGAAAAGCGTGAAGCTTTGATGAAGCTTATCAGAACTATGTGAGGTGACGGCGTGGGCAAAAAGAAATTTAGCAAAGAAGAACTACTGAACGACAAAAGTTCTCACATGGGTGATAGGTTTTTATTTGCCTTCGGTGCGCTTTTCTTGTTTGCTTCATTTATTTTCCTTGTGTATTCTTCAACCGCCTTTTTAATCGTTGCAGCCATTGGGGCTATGATGTTGATAAAAGGTAAACGCGGATACGATATGTTTCTTGAAAGAGAAAAGCTCAAAACAAAAATGTACGAAACACCTGTGTCCGCAAAGATTGTAGGCTCTGGTGAAAGCAAGAAGGCCGGAAGCGCCGCACTTCGTTCCGCTGTTGGCGGTTCAATTGCCGGATTGCCCGGTGCTGTTTACGGTGTAGCATCCGCAAAATCTAAAACCAGCGTCACGTTTTATGTGACGTATGAAGATGGGCATCACGGAAGCGAAACTGTAAATTCCGATTCTAGCCGGTTCTTAAAACTGATGAAAGTCTGTAAGGATTGACCCGGTACAAATAAAACCCCTTGCGCCGGGCTTTTGGTAGCCTTATGCGCAAGGGGTTTTGTCATGCGTTAGTTATTATTTCTTTAGCTGCCGGAATCTTTTCAGGATGTTCCAGCAGCCATGCAATAAATCTGTCAATCTTGGTTCTTTCTTGTTCACTCATTGTGGCATATCCTCCCGATCGGCAAGTGCGGATGTTCATTTGATACGATTATACATCTTTCTGTTGTACAGTCAATATCATTTTAACAACTTCGTAAAAATCGAATGTTTTCTGCGCATCCATTACTTCACATCAGGGAAGCCACGAGTGTTTAAGTCAAAAGGGACAACGCCTATCCATCTTTCCTCCAATCACAGCTCTACGAGCTGTCCGTCAATGCGTTCGATGCTGTCTGCCGGGTCTCGTCCGTCGTCTAAAGCGGCTACGGCGCGTTCCAGGATGCCTTTTGCTTCGATGTAAGCATCTTTATCAGCTTCGTACCCAGAAAGGCTCAGGACAAGCTCCAGCGTACGTCTGCGAGCGTATGGGACAATCAAATCATCTACGGTTCGGTTCATTAGCTTTCCTCCCATGGTTCAGGTGTGTGTGGTTGCCCATCGGGAACACTGGCAGGCATTCCGTCGATGATCGGCATACGTTCATGGTTCCAGATTACAGTTTCTTTCATTTTTGTTCCACTCCTCTTTGGAATTTTTTGACAATACAGTTATAACATAGGCTGCTGTTGGTTCTCCATAGCAGCTTTTTCCATTTTTGGGCTTGTCGAACCCAGCAGTTTTGCTGGATTTTGTTGAAAGGGTGAGAATTTATGGATGAATATTTGGTAAGAACAGCCAAAGCATTGGAGATAGCTCGAATGCATTCCGGCTTGAGTCAGCAGAAGTTAGCGGCAAAAATGGGCGTGAATCGTGGCACGATAGCAACTTGGGAGCAAGGTCTGGCAGCCATCTCCCTGCCGATGGCTATGCGCTGGTTTACCTGCTGCGGTGTATCGGTGGCTCGATATATGGACGCTTGCATTCATCCGGGACTACTTGAACACCTTGAGGATGACCTTTTCGATTTGGAAAAACGGAAGGTTCTCATAGATGCTATGATGGAGTGTTCGTCTTACGAGATAGATGCCCTGTTGTACATCCGGTACGGAGATCACGGTTCAGACCACATTGGCGTGCTGACGGAGATTCTGGCAAACCTCCACACGCCGTTAAAGGACAGGGTCGCTGTCTGCCGGATGGTGTCTGGAAGCTATGAGATGGCGCAGGCTACCGGAACAGACCCAGACCCGAACGGAACCGCCCCAAAGATGGAGATTCTCTATCAAGCGCAGGATGCTGGAACAGAAGCCGCTATGAAGTCCAACGATTCCTATACCGTGAATCCCAATAATATAACTGGATGATTGTCGAATTATCGAAGTTTTTACGGTATACAGGGGGACGTGCTCCACTTTTTGTACACAATAGGCCTGTTATAAATATGGTTTTGGGTTGTCATTTTGTCCCCCATAGAATCGTAAATGGTGGATTTTTGCAGATGTAATTAACGAACTCGCGTGAAATTTTCGTTCATCAAAGCGTGACTTGTCAATTCGTCCCCTATTGGTGTGATTGCACTCCATTTTCTGTACACGATAGAACCGTCAGGTAGGTTATAGGGCTTGATGGACGTTTCTTATTCAGCAAAAAAGTTGTCGTTTTCCACAATCTGCCCGTTGAAGAGAAGAAATTGTTGAAAATGTATCGTCGTCACTATTTGATGATGATTATTTATCTCTTGTTTATCTCTTGTTTATATATATAGTAAGAACGTGTACAAAAAGTGGAGCATCGTGTACAAAAAGTGGAGTATCGTGTACAGAATGTGGAAGTCGATTGTTGAAAAATAATTGTGTACAGAATCATTGACGTGTACACGATACAGTGGTATAATAGGGTAGAAGAAATGAGGTGATGCAATGCCAAAATTGACAGGAAACAACCTTGTCGAAAAGAGCAAGGCATTGGTTTGGGCGAAGTTTACGGACTACACAGCAGGCGAGCTTCGTCTGCTTGAGGTCTATCTGAGCCGTATCAATCCGAGAGACCCCGAAAGCTCTAACGTGTCGTTTACGCTGGCTGAATATTGCAAGCTGCTGGATTTGAAGCTCAATTCAAAGAACTTGAAGTCGCAGGTTAAGCACTTTTTGGGCAACGTGGTTTCAGTACCGTTGAATGCAGATGGAACAGAATATGTGATGTATCCGCTGTTCACAAAGGCAGAGGTCAAGTTCAATCGGGAATCCTTGTCCTATGACGTTTCAATCAACTGTAATCCTGACTTGCGGCCTGTATTTTTCGACATTGCAAGAAGCGGCTACGTCAAATACCGTCTGCGCTATACGATTGGGATGAAGCAGCAAGCATCTATTCTGATGTACAGCATGATTCGAGATTGGATGAATCGCTCTCTAACATCGAACAAGATTGGTTTGAAGCAGCTGCGTGACCACTTGGGGGCAAACGATGCAAGTTATGACGACTTCCGGGCTTTACGCCGCAGAGTTCTTGAGCCAGCAGTGGAAGAGATCAGCAATGTTTCAGACATCGTCGTTGACTTTGAAAAGATTTGCACAGGGCGAAAGGTAGTAGCGGTTGAGTTCCGATTCGGGTACAAATCCAAGCAGCCCGTCATAGATGCCGATTCTAGCGAAGTTGATTGCGAAGAGGATAATTCTAAGGCGAACAGCAAAAAAAACGTCAGAAAGCCCCGCACAAGCGGATATGAAGGGTATGACTGGTCTGTTTGCGATGCGCTGTCGGTTCAAGAGTGTATCGAGGTCGCAAAGGTAGTTGAGGTAAAGATGATGGAAGAGCATCCATCTGTCAAGCTACCAAAGCGGAGAGATGCAGTCTACGACATTGTAAAGGCCGCGTGTGCAGATATTCTTTCAATTAACCGTGACCCTTGGCCTGACCATCCGAAGCGGTATCTGATTGGCAGCTTGAAGAAAGACGGTGCGATTGAAGAGTATCTTCCGGCTTTTTATGAGATTGACGCATTGCAAAAGTAGTCAGATACAGCACATTGAGCAGATGATGCAGAAAGGAGAAAACATGAGACTGGTCGATGTCGATTTGATAAAGAAACACAATATGATGGGTCAAGTCGTTTTGCTTTGGGATGATATTAAAAGAGCTCCGGAATCAGACCTTGCAACAAAAGTGCTTGATTTGAAAGAATCATATTCAGATGCTTGCGGAATGTGTACAAGATTAGAATGTGAAAACTGCAAAATAAACGATTTTATAGAACAGTTAAACGAGCTTTTTAAGTAAGAAAGAGTGATAAAATGGCAAAAATCATAGCTGTCGCCAATCAGAAGGGCGGCACAGGAAAGACCACAACAAGCACCTGTCTGGCTGGTGCGTTGCAGTTGCTTGGCAAGAAAGTTCTGCTGGTGGACTGCGATGCCCAGTGCAACGCAACGGACACCTACGGCGCACAGACAGAGGACGTATGCACCCTGTTTGATGTGATGACCCGGCAGGGCACGGTCGAAGAAGGAATCCAGCACTGTGAAGCCGGTGACATTCTGCCGTCCGACAGTGCATTGAAGGACATTGACGAGCAGCTTGTCCGGGACATGGGCAAGAACTTTCGGCTGCGAGAAGCCCTTGAAAGCGTGTCTGAGCAGTATGATTACATTGTGTTGGACACTCCCCCGCAGCTTGGCCTTGCGCTTGTGAACGCACTGATCGCCGCCAACAGCATCATCGTGCCCATAACAGCAGACCGATACGCACTGGCTGGTTTGAGCCAGCTTTCGCAGACCATCGGCGATGTTCGCAGATATTTCAATCCGACTTTGAAGATTGAAGGTCTGCTTCTGAACCAGTACAAGAGCCGTGAGAACCTGTCCAAAGAGGTTGTGGAGCAGCTTCCTGTGATTGCACAGAGCATGGGTACAACCCTGCTGGACGTGAAGATTAGACCGTCTATGGGCGTTCGTAAGGCTCAGGCAGAGCGGCATAGTCTGTTTAGTGGAGACACGGCAAAGAGTACCAGCGCAGAGGATTTCAAGGCGTTGGCAGAGATGATTGCGGAGGGGGATAAAAATGACTAAAAAGAAAACTGAAAATATTGTGCGTCCAATTGCACATTGGGAGCAAGCAAATTACAGCTATGTGGACTTAGACAACGGCGGCGTACGGGTAAAAGTGGCCGGTATTGGTTGTTCAAACTGCATGGCGGTATTTAGAAAAAGCTCCATGTGGGCAGTCAATTTCTGCCCTAATTGTGGAGCGCGAATGGAGGCTGTAGAAGGATGAAGCCAACCAGCAAAAAATCCACAGGCTTGCTTGGCGGGTTTGATTTTCAGCCTATTTCTTTGGGGCAGGCATTAAGCCGAAGTGAGCCAAAGGAAGAAGAAGTAAGCCAAACAAAGCCGAACGAAGCCGAACAAACACAGATTAAGCCCAGTGAAGCCACAGACAGCCATGTACAGCCTAATGAAGCGCAGTTAAGCAGTATTAAGCCGAAGAAAGCCAAAGACAGCGAAACACGGCCGAACAATGCCGTAGTAAGCGAAAGCAAGCCGAAGAAGTTGAAACAGGCGAAGGAAGTTCAACGTCTTATCGAACAAGGCGATGTTCCCGGCGCACTAGCCGAAGCTGGCTTGACAAAGAAAAAAATCCCGATGCCGGAATCGCATCAGGGCGTTGCAAGTGGTGATGGCAAGCGTTCCAAGCGAATTACCATCCTTATGAGCGAGGAAGAGCGCAAGTACATCAACCGTGAAGCTAGGCGGCACGGAATGACGATTGGACAGTTCGTTTATGCTCTGGCGGTTGCGGCGGCAGATGGGAAGATTGAGTTGGAGGAGTTTTTAGATGAATGATAGTGAACGACGCCTTATTCGATTTGTTTGCGATGGCGATATGCGAAACGCGCAAAAAGCCGTTAAAATCATTTTGAATTCTATATCATCCAAAAAAGATGAGCAGTTCAAAGAAAATATGCTTCGCAAGTTGGAAAGCAAAAGAGAATTTATTGAATTGCCATATAACTTACAGCATCTTTTGATCGCAGAGGATACAGAAGAATTTCCAGAAGCAAGATTTCTTCTTAGGAACGAAGAAAAAAGTATAACACAGAAAATCGTTGCTATTTATCGAGCATCTGAAAAATTGAACGAAATGGGCATTCCTTATTTGCCAGCATTGATGCTTTATGGGCAAAGCGGATGCGGAAAAACCATGCTGGCTAGGTATATCGCGCATAAAGCAAAACTTCCGTTTTTGAGGATTCAATTTTCAAGTCTAGTTGATTCGCACTTAGGGCAAACACAATCTAACCTTGCAAGAATTTTTGATTATGTGAGAACTGCTCCTTGCGTTCTTTGTTTTGATGAAATAGATGCGGTCGGAATGGCTCGTGGACAAAAAGATGACGTTGGAGAAATGAACCGTGTGGTTATTGCGATTATGCAGGAAATGGATAGATTGCCGAACAACGTGATTATTATTGGAACGACAAACCGATTTGATAGGCTTGACCCTGCACTTATAAGAAGATTCCCGTTGCAATACGAATTAAAGCCGTTGTGCCGTGCGGATGCAGAAATACTTTCTAAAAGGTTCTTTGAGTATGCAGGAGTGCAATATGAAAACATAGCTTATGAAGATAATGTTCCCGCATCTACGGTTATCAAAGAATGTACAGAACGAATTGTAAATCAAGTTCTGAATCAAGAGAATTTCTTGGAGGATTGACGTATGATTGCTTACAGACCTCATCGTGGTTCTTTGGCAGATGCCATGAAAGAAGCAAGAACTTTTCCGAACGAATGTCAAATGAAATGGTATGTTGCAAATAGCTGGAATCTTGCAATCGGAAGAAAAGTACTAGACCCAGAAGATATTATTATCGACAGCGAATCAACGGACGATGACCGTGTCGGTTGGAAAAATGTCCACATGGTTTGTGCGGCTCGAATCGGAAATGAAGATTACATGAAGAAGTACGGCAATCCGCAGTGCATCGGATATTGTGCTTACGATGTATCAAACGTGCCAAAATCAAGCCCTTGGATTTGTGCAAAGAACAGTGTTCCGGGAGATACAGACCCGCGTGTTATCGGATTCGATGAATCTGCCTTTGATGTTGTTATAGCAAATTACGATGAGCAGTTCAAAGAGTGGCGGGATGATGAGGGCAGAATCCATAACATAACATATTGGATGCCGTTGCCTGAACCGCCTGTGAAATATTGAAATGGTGGACGATATGGAACAAAAAGTGTTAGGGCACTACGAATTGCACTGGTATCTCAATGGGACAGGCGGTGACATATACGAAGGTAAGATGGTCTTTCGGGATAAAGATTGGCGTATAAGATATATGCCAAACCAATGCGTTGAAACCTATTATTTTAGATTAAAGAAAATAAAAGATGATTTTAAGAGCAAAGGGCAAAAAGAAGGAAATTATAAAAACATTGCATGGATAAAATTTTCCGAATTGAATTGGTTTGAACGAAGAAAGCGTCCAGATTGGTTTAAGGTTCAATTTCTTTCAAATGGACTTGATAGTCCAAAAACACAATGGTATACAGTCCACGATTTGTCTGGTATCGAAGAAAAGAAGCATTGGGTTGAGGAAAAACGCCAATACACAATGAAAGAACTTTCAGAGAGAATGCCAGCAGAAGATTTTATCGAGTATATGAAAGATAGAGGAATAACGACAATCCGATAAGCGAAAAACACCCCTGCGTAGCCATTAGTGGTTACACAGGGGGTTCGTTTTACTTATCAGCAATGCAATCCCAGTAGAGATATGCCTTGCCATCTGCGGCATCTGCGTCCTCAAGGAACGCCTTTGCCATGTCAGCGTAGAAGCCCGGAGTGTCAACGGATTGACGCTTTGCAACCTGACAATAATCCGAATACATCATGTTCATGACAGCCCAGAAATCGTTCGGGTCACAGGTGATGTTGCGTTGTTTGGCAACGTCCTGTGTCTGTTCCAGCGTCCAGTGACAGCCCTTTGTTCCGTCGGCGTTTACCATGCTGTCACACCATTCCTCTGCTTCATCGTGGGTGAGGTGTTGGCGCGGCATCTTGATGGAACGGCTGTCGGCGCCACCACGTTCATACTGACCCGGCCGTTTATCCCAGTCTCCGTTCTGCGAGAAGCCGATTTGCGGCATTCTGCGCCCATTCTCTACGTCAGGGTAGCGGGGGATAGGGTAAGGGTCGATGTAGCGGTTCTCCTCCTGCGGATAGTAGGGGTAGCGGTCGTTGCCGCCCTCCAGCTTACGCAAACGGCGTTCCATCTCACGCTCCCTGCGGTCACGCTCTTCCTCAAGGCGGTCACGTTCCGGCTCACGGTTTTTGTCGTGTTCACGGAGCATCATCATGCGGCGAAAATTAGTCTTGCCCATAATCTATACCTCCTCAAGAAATGGACGCGGGCGCACCAGCGTGGGAGCGGCAGAAGCAGCCCAGATATTTGAACGCGCCTGTGCCGGTCGCAGACGTTGCAACACGGGTAGCGTAGCGGGTGCGAGTGTGGATGCTCTCAGCGGTTGCCTGAGCACAGTTGCAATCGGTCAGAGGGTATGCGGTCGTGCCTGCGCCGATGGTAATAACCACAGGGGCGTTGATGGTGGTCGTGTCCGGGATGCTCTGGGCAACCACAATGCAATAACGTTCTCCATTCTGGTATGCGCCAGCAGGGATGTTGATGGTCAGTGTGTCATCGGCGAACGTCACCGCATCCGAGATGACGAGGTGCGGGCACAGACGGCAGCTTTTTTTGCAAGCCATAATGTTTTCCTCCTAAAAAATCAGGGACAGAGGTGTCTTACCCCTGCCCCGATGGTTCACCCGGTGTTATCGGGGAGTGTGTTGGTTAGCAGCAGCCGCAGCAGTTCACACCCAAGTTGGGGTTCGCCACCTGATAAGCGGGAATCGGACGAGGATTGACCCGGTTCAGGATGGTATCAGTCTGCTGGGACATCACGGTGGTCAGAAGCGCATTCTGACGATCCTGAGAAGCGGCGAACTTCAGGCTCTGGTTCTCAGCGGTCAGAGTGGCAATCTTGTCCTGCGTGAAGTAGTCCATCATGCTGCGGAAGTTGGCGTTGCAGTTGTCCACGATGGCGCGGGCGTTGTCTGCGATAGCCTGACGGGTAGCGCAGTCCTCCGTTGCGATGGTATACTTCAGGTCGCCGATCAGCTGCTTGTTCTCGCAGCAGCAAGATGCCAGCTGCGTGGCAAGAGCGGTCTGACCGGCCTGCCGAGCGTTGCCCTCCTGCATGATGGCAAGGTTGATGGCATTGTCGCCGTTGGACACGCTGCGTTCCAGGCCGTTCACCAGCTGTGCGTTCTGGTAACCGAGCTGACAAATGGCGCTGTTCACGCCAGCAAAGCCGTTCGCAATGTTGGCGTTGACGCCGTTCATCTGTGCCAGCTGGTCATAACCCAGAGAGCAGATGCCGCTCTGGATGCCAGCCAGAGAGCGGGAGGTATCCTGCTGGTAGAAGCCCTCAGACAGAGCTGCGCGGGTGTCTGCACCGCCCTGACCGCTTGCTCCGGTGCCGACCAGATAGGGGATATAAGCGCTCATGCCGCTATCACCTCCGCTGTTGCGGCCATAGTTTCCACCCCAGCCCATCAGAATCATGGCAAGGATGACGACAATCCAGATACCCTGATTGCCGCCAAAAAGACCGCCGCCGTTGTTATTGCCGCCGTCCTGCCCAGCCAGATAGCCAGTTGCAAAATCGTCCATAACAAAACTCCTTTCAGTTTTGCGTTATGCTATCCCGCTACCGTGTGCAGCGGGCGAAGCCAAATCAAAGCGGTTTTTGTCAAGTCCGCAAAACTGAGAAGCATTTTGCTTAAAGGGATGCTGTTATTTAGGTAGCGTTAGGTTTAGGGCACTTGCCAGCTGATTCAGGTCGATGCCAAGCTCTTTGGAAAGGTTCTGCGCCATCGTTCGGAGTTGTGCTTCGTTCTTGCCCTGAATCAGGTTCAAGCCCTGCATGATGGGGGCGCTCTGCCCACCCAACTGCTGGATAAGCCCCATCGGGTTTTGTCCGGCGCGAGCCAGATTTGCAAGCTGCATGATAGGGCTGTGAGTAATCATGTCAAACGGAGAGGGCATCGTTTATTCTCCTTTCTTTGCTGCGGCAGCGGGCTTCGAAAAGCTCTTCTGCCACTTTTCCAGCTCATCCAGCCTGTGGACGAGAGTGCTATACTCCTCAATAGGTACATACTGCTGTGTCGGTGCAGCGGTCTGCTGTGCCTGTTGTGCTTGCATTTGCCGCCATGCTTCCGGGCTGTAGAACTCCTGCACATAGGATTCGCAAGTGTCCGGGTTGAGCCGCTTGCAGTAGATCACGCCACTGCGCAAGTCCGGGCAGTAGGTCGGTCTGCCGTACAGGTCGGACGGTATTGCCAAAAACTCTTCCCTGCTGGAAACAGGTCTGCCAAGCAACCAACCGCCATCTTGTGCCGACTGCTGAACAGGCTGCTGCCCATTCATCGGCTGCGGACGCTGTGGTTGTGCCTGTTGCATCTGTGTGTTTGGCAGAGGAGTGGAAAGCCCAACTGTGCCCATGCCGCCGTAAGGATTGACGGGCTGCTGCGGAACGTAGGGCGCTCCGGGTGTCGGATAATAGCTCATAAAACATCCCTCCTTGTGCATCCAGTGTACCGCAGCAGCAAAAAGTGAAGGACAACGAAGGCACAACGAAGGGCAAAAAAGAAAAGCGCCCACACGGAAAAATCCGCATGAGTGCTTAACTGTTAAGGGCTTCACATTGGAAGCAAAAATAAAATATCACGTTTTGACTTGCAAGACAAGAGTTTCGACAAAACTAGCGTGAATAAAACAAAAAGACCCGCCATGATACGCATCGTTGAGAGGCTTGGCGGGTTCAGATATCCACCCTAATGCGCTTCTTCGAGAGGCCGGGTGGATTTGTTGAGATTATTATACCACAAATCGTGCAAAAAGAAAAGCGGCAGACCCGAAAGCCTGTCGCTTCAATGCGCTTCACAAGAAAACGCACCCAATTAAAAGTTCAGTATTTTATCAATGATTTTTAGCCTATTGCCGATTGATGTCCGACAATACGGCACACGCGCTGCAATATCAACTTGGCATAGCTGGTCAACGTACCGCAACCGGGCGATTTTCCGGTCATACCTCCCAAGCGGCGCACGTTTTATCACAGCTTTTATCTGTTCTGCATTAAGCCCTTGCAACGCTGGCGGAAAGACTATGCGAGCCGCCGCCACAGGCAGCACCGAGCCAGAAAGGTTGCGGCAACTCTCCGGCGTTGCGCACCATTACGGTGACGTTACCGAGATGGTCGATTTTGTTAACCTTAACAAAATCGCAGAATGTTTTCGTAAAGTCACGAAAACGTCTTTGTATGGCGTACATTTTGTTGGCACCAACAAAATGCTCGTATGCAGTGCTACTCATGGTTTTACTCCTTATCTGCCCGCTTTTCGATGCACTCGCCATATTTGTCAAGAAGGCAATCTTTGCAAAACTCTCGATTGTCGCCTTTCAGGTTGCACACCTTTTCACGCTTGCGGGCTTGATTCATAGCGTTTGCAGAAGCGGCAATAATCCCACACATAGGTACAATCATATAATCCTCCTTACTGCTTTTGCAGCGCCGCTTTCATGCGGTCAAAGAAAAACTGGATAATGATGCCGATAGTCTCATCGGTGATGGCCCAGCTGATGAACCTGCCGTATTTGCTGGTACTCATGGCGGCGCGAAGCATCTTGACGACCCACGCCTTGCGTTCTGCGCCTCTCTTGGTGCCCTGGATCTCGTGCTCTGCCTGCTCGATCAGATCGAGGACGGTGCCCTTGACAGCGGCACCATAGCCCAGTCGGATGCAGCCCAGGGCGTAGAAGATAAAGCCGCCCAGCATCAGAGCCAGGGCCACCGGGCCCGGGACGGCGCTCAGGATTTTTGCTACTGCGTCCATGCGTTTTCTCTCCTCTCATACAAAAATTTGTCGATTTCCTCCGCACTCTGCTCCATCGCTTTGATATTATCACCTGACAACTGAGCGCCTAAAACGGCGCGGTTGGAGCGCAAAAGGATGGTGATGGCGTTTTCCAGCGCCCCAAAATGCTCCAGATCGCGGCTCAGAGCGGCAGAGTGGTTAGAGTAGCCCGTCTCAAGCACTCCCACGCGCCTGTCCAGCTCATCCAGCCGCTTGTCTTGTGCATCGTCGGGGGCCTGTGCCTTTTTGATGTACTTGTGGATGATGTCCAGCACCTTGTCCAGCGTAATCGCTGCCGCGCACAAACTGCCCAAGATGCCCACAATCCAAATCAAAGCTTCTTTTTCAGTCATGCGCCCTCCCGAAGACGGGTCAGGCCCTTCTTGCGGATGATTTTCGGGTAGTTGACGGTGGTCACGTTGAGGTCAACATTGCCGGAGATGCCAGGCACGCTGCCCTTGCTGGTGTGCTGGTGAGCGGTGTACTTAAAACTAACTTTCGGGGTCTTGCCGGTGTAGTCCGCCAGCCATACGTCCCATCGAGAGGACAGCCTCGCCATGTCCAGCTCATACTTGTAACCGGTGTAGGTGTAGAGCTGGGCGTAAAAGCCCATCTTTTCCACCTGTTCCAGCGCGTAGGCGGTGAGGTTGGTGAGGTCGAGGGTGCTCATGGGCTTGAGCTTGTTTTCTTCCACGTCCACGCACACGGGCATGGTGAGCTCTTTGCCCCGCACCGCTTCCCGCACAAGGGCAAGCTCTGCATCGGCCATCGCCTCGCTGGTGGCGTAGGTGTAGTAGTAGACACCCACGTCCAGCCCAGCAGCCCGGGCGTTGCGGTAGTTCGTTTCAAAGGTCGGGTCGATGTACAAGCCGTCTGCCCGCTTGGAGAGCTTTTTGTTGGTGGATACCGTCTTGAGCATGGCCCCCTTGTAGCCCGCCGCTGCCACCTGTGCCCAGTCGATGGTGCCCTGATACCGGCTCACGTCAATGTACCGGTAGGGCGGTTCCCCTGCCCACCCGGTCACGGTGTCCACAGTGGACACGTCCGGTGCAGGAGCAGGCGCTTCTTTGTCGGCGCTGTCACCGGCAGCGTGGGAGAGCGCCGAGAAAATATCCCGCAGGAAGTCAAGCATTACTTTCCACCTCATAAAACCCCTCCTCCGTCAGCTTTTTCATCACGGCATCCTTGTACCGGTCAGGCACGTTGTCGATGGTAAAAGCGCCGTCAAAGCGGTGCAGTTTGATTTGGGTCGCATAGAACAAAACCATAACATCCTCCTTATTGTGCGGCCAGCAGGTCGAGCATAGCCGCTTCCAGAGCAGCAAGGCGCTCTTCTGCGGTGGGCAGCTGTGCCTTTTGCTCTGCTTCCTTGCGGGCCTTTTCCTGCGCGGCCAACTCTTCGGCGGTGTACAGCACATACCGCTGCACCTCCACCTCTTCGTCATAGGCTCCCTGTGCGGCCACGCCGGGCACATCCACCACCTTCCAGCGGTCACGGCCCCCGTTGGGGTAGGTCTTGTACTCGTAGTGGCTGACCTCTTCCACGCCCGCCGCAGCATCGTGGTGGATGGTCTGGGCCTCCTGCTTGAGGTAGCCTTTCGTCAGGTCTGGGGTGGCGATTTCTACGCCGTTGCTGTCAATGATTTTCATAAGGTCTCCTTTCAGGCGACACGCCGCCAGATGTACATGCAGTATGCCGGGGGTTGGACGGTATCGCTGTTGCCGTAAACACTACTAGAACGAGAAGCATCAAAAGATGTAACGTCATCAGCTACAATTTTCGCCGAGTTTACATCATAAGAGCCGTTTTTGTTCCCCGAAGCTTTATTGGTTAAAAATGCTCCTCTGCTTCCGCCAACAACGCCATAATAAGTTGCGTTGTTACCTCTGGAATCAAAATCACCCGTAATATTCGGCAGCCCTGCCTCCAGCTTTGTTCCAGCCGGATGTAAACTGCTTGCACCCCAGATAGTGCAATCCTCAATGCGTTCCCACGTTCCGCCGTAAAGCTCGGCAGGGCTGGTGGGGTTTTCGCTGATGTACAGACTGCCCACGGGGTGGTCTCGCTCGACTACCGCCGCAAGGACTTGCTGATAGATAGCATAGGCATCAGGGCCAATGCCATTTTTGAGTTCTCCAAGTGCCATTGTTTCTCCTTTCAGGCAGTACGAAGCCAAGTGTAAGTAAAGTATGCCGGGGGTTGGACGGTAGTGGAAGCGCCGTAGATGGGGTTGGAACGGGAGGCACTAAAGCGAAGGTCGTGTATTAACGTGCCGCCTAGTCCCGATGTTGGATAGTTGAAATGGGCCCCTTCCAAGAAGTAAAACGCTCCTTCTGAGTCGGAATTAAAAATGCCATACTGACTGGTCACTTTAGCCGTAATGTCCGGCAGTCCTGCCTCTACCGTTGTACCGGCCGGATGCGTATCGCTTGCACCCATTAACGCCCTATCTTGCGCAATCTTTTTCCACGTGCCGCCGCCAAATGTCACAGCCGGGTTTTCCGGGCTGATGGTCTGATAGATACTACCCACAGGATGTGCCGCAAGCAGGAAATTGGAATAGATAGAGCCGTCACCATAGAACTGGCCACCATACTTGATGGGATACCACCGGGCGGAAATTTCCGCAGTCGGAATGTTGTGTGCACGGATACGGATAGCTCCGGTTCGAGTTTCTGGGTTTACAAGCATAGCTTTACCGGCTACGTCTGCGCTTGCAGGGTCGATGCTGACAGATACCACAGTCGTGGACGTGACATCTGCTGTAATATCAATGTAATGCGGGTACTCTGCGACCTCCGTGTCTGTTTGCCACCCCGTGATCGGAATGGAAAGATCATGTGGAACGACGGAGTCTGCTTTGCCCGCCAGAGCATCACCGGTGGCCTTTGCGTCCGCAGGGGCGTTTTCGATGCTCAGGGTTTTGTCGGTACTTGCCTTAGCCCCGGCCTCTTCCGAGTATTTCTTTGCATTGGCTTCACTGGTTGCAGCGGCAGATGCACTGGATGCAGAAGCCTCAGCGGACGCGGCAGATTCGCCAGCTTTTGTGGTTGCAATTCCGGCCTGTTCAGTGGCAGTAGCGGCAGAAGTGGAAGCCCCGTCTGCTTCCCGTTTTGCATTGGCTGCGCTTGCCTCCGCGCTCTTTCGAGCTGCTTCGACCGCTTTAATCCAGTCCTCTTCTGTGCCAGCATATCCATACTTTACAGCAATGGCATAGGCGCTATAAGGGCCGATTTCAATTGTTTTGCTCATTCAAACGTCACCTCCAAAATCCCAGAGCCGTTGTCTTGCATATTTATTTCGGTCAAGCTATCGCTTTTAACCATATAAAGAACGCCGTTTTTCTGTTCAAAGTTCATCCAACCACCTTTATTAGCGCTTTGTTCTGCGAGGCGAGCACTTTCAGCGGAGTTTTCGGCTTGCTTCTGCGACTCTTGTGCGGACGTTTTGGCATTTACTTCGGACAGTTTTGCATTCAGCTCTGCTTTTTCAGCGGCAATCCTCGCAATGTCCGCGCCTGCAACGTCCGAAAGGGTGTTCAGCGTTTCAGCATTCATAGGAGTGCCTTCAACGATAGGCTCGTCGTTGCGAAGCAGTGTGACAACTTCCGATGTGCCGTCAGACTTTTTCATTGTCCATCGGTTTGGGTACTTCGCTTCTCGGTCAACAAAGTGCATAGTAAGGTTCACCTCCACAGACCGGCTCTGAGCAGTAGATTAGATGGTTGTTGGCTATCGTTTCGATATCAAGCAGAATTTCCTCGACCTGGTTGATAATCGTATAATGCAGGTAATTGAGGGAAGCGGGAGTTTCGGGAGTATCGTTTTTGCCACTGCACAAAGAACGAATCGCTTTGATATTGGAAAGCCACCGAGAGGCATCTGCGACAGTCAGGTATCCATTTACATCCCAGTCGGTTTTGACTGAAACAGATGCATTCAGGATGGCCGCAATCTCTTGGATGCCGCTTTCAATGCGGTTGTAGTCCATGTAGCTTAGAGCGCCCTTCATGCCGGAAGCCCACTCTGCCTGCTCTTCCTCTGTCCACGTTCCTGCTTTTGCTTTCGATGTAAGCGCCTTGACTTGCACAACATCATCATCGGTTCTGTCTGTAATCCACCAGGTCAACGAACATCAGCTCCTTCCAAGAGATATCCTTCGACCGTCCCGTGAAAACAGCCGGAATACTGATAAGAAAAACTCGTAGTCAGCAGTACAGAGGAATAGCCGAACTGATGATGAACAAGGACGTAATCCAGCGCATCAAAGTGCGGGCTTGCACGATATTCCAATGTGACCTTGCGGCGGTTGGAAAGCACTTTGTACGCTTCTGTTAAAATATTCCTGCTCTGGCCGAGAATGCTTTGAGACAGCATTTCATTGTTGACAGTCTGCGTTGCTCCACCCCCTGCCGGATTTTCGGGGTAAGAATAAGTTTTGCTTGTAGTGCTCGAGCCATCGGAAGATTTCACATCAATCGAACAGGTTACATTTTTCAAAGGGGAAGAAAATGCAATTTCAGGCCAGCTGAAGTTATTGACGATATCAATTTCACCGGCAATGTTTGCTTTTGCAGTAGAGATATCAGGAATGCGCCCGATTACGATCACACCTTCTCTGGTCTGATACATTGCCATGCCAGCTGCGTTAGCAACCATCTGTAAAATATCAGAATCCTTATAGTTGCCTTTATCCTGCTTTGTGATATCCGTGCTATATTGTTTCAGTTCATCGGAAATCTGAAACGTTTCCACGTTGCCGCTCAAAAGCTCCAGCGCATCGTAGGCCATCTCATAAAGAGTGCCATACATTCTTCCTGTGTAGTTGGAAACCATAAGATAGCCAAAAGCATCACGGGCGGTAAAGCTGGCTTCGATACTATTAGATGGAACATTCCACTCAGACAAGAAGAACTTGCCGCCTGTAATCCATTCTACCGTTCCGTCCAAGTCCATGCCGTACTCCACAGAGATAGGCTGACGCTCGTATAGGTATTTGTAAAGACCTTCCGGGTTGATCGGGTTCCACTTCTGCGTGCTGTTATCCACCGTAAAAGTGATGCTATCATTCGGAAATTGTCCGCTGATCGGGTCTCTTGCAGAATCATGCTTATACGAAAAAATGTCTTTCTTCTCAAACAAAATGAATTGGCCCAGCTTCACCTGCTCAACTCGTGCACGCCGATTTTCCAAACACCACGACAAGATTTGAATGGAAATGGAATCGTAATTTGCAATTTCAAAGTCAATGTCAGTGGTAATAGAGGAATTGTCCGACACCGTTTTGGTGGATACGACTGTGCTTCCAGAATAAGCAGTCAGTTTGAAACTTGTCGGCCATTCATTGAACGTTGACGACCATGTAATGGTAATGCCAGGAATCGTCACGGTATGAACTTTGCTGAACGATAACGTAATGATCGGGTGGTTTGAAATCGAAACGCAATTTTCACTAACATAACCAGCTTCTTGCGATTCCGTGCTTCTGTCGGGCAAGGTATAATTGCCGTCCAAAACAGTGAAATTCAATTCACCAGTAGAATATTTTGTGTAAGTCTGCAACTTACTGTCAACGATAGAGGACACATTGCTGAAGAACGTTTCGCCGTTTGTGCTAGGAATCGCATCTTCTTGCAGACCCGGTTCCGTAACGCCATAGGTGATGCGTACAAACATCTCCGGTACAAGCGTTTCGGAAAACTTTTCAATCCATTTCTGCGAAGGCTGTACCATAGGCTATACCTCCACAAGCGCAATTGAGCAATCCGTCCAGCCCATCACATTGCCGGTTTTCGGCCCACGCCGCCACATACCAGATGTACGGTCTGAAACGTACATCTGCCGCGTATCATACCCGGCCTTTGCCTGATTATAAAAGCGAACAGTGCAGTAAAATCGTGTCGTGAACAGGCTGAGGATAGCGGCCCACTGTTGTGCGGTAAGGTAGTTCCACTTCAGGGACACCTTTGCTACATCATGCCGCACAACAGAGCCGACTACTTTACCTTGAACATTTCGTCCAGAATCCACGATGGTGCTAGTGGTCGCTTCGTAAGAAGAAGGTTCCGGCAAGTCTACGCCATTTACCGTTACCAGTGCTGGGATCGCCATAAACCGCCACCTCCTTAGTAGCTGTAAACTTCACTGCCCATCAAAGACTGTCCACGGGCGTTCTGCCGCTTTTCAATGGATGCTGTGATTTGCTTTCCGTCAAGGTAGATTTTCATTTCCTTGCCACCGGTCAGTTCGTCACCATACCGCTGGAAGATGTCAAGGAATGCGTTGTAAGTGCCATTGTAGACAGATTCACGCATTTCCTCTTCGTTGAAATCAACCGTAACGGTCGTGCTCCCGCCGTAATAGCCGGAGGATGTACCATTGTTTTTATCCCACTCTTTTGTGCCAGGATAAGAACCATTTTTGTACTTTTCTTGCAGTTCCTTGTACTGCTGTTCGTAGTTAGTTGGGTCTTTGGAATCGTCAAAGCCACTATTGGCCGCTTCTTGACGTTTGCGCTGGCTTTCCGCGCGGCTACTCGCAACATTGTCAGCCCAATCATAAAGAGGGTTGCTGATATGCCCCCATTTATCAAAGGGATTAAAGAAATTGCGTGCGTCAATTAAAGCATTTATTCCAGCAACAATGCCTTGAATTGCCGTTCCGAGAACGCGGAGAATCCCTTCAAATACAATCGAGAAGAAATCTCCGATTCCATACCAAAGATTAGACAGGAACGAAGCGATGCTCTTGTTCTTATTGGCAAAATTGACAAGAGCGCCAACCAACATGCCAATCAGGGAAATAACCAGCATAACAGGGTTTGCATCCATTGCAATGTTCAAACTCGTTTGAGCAGACGTTGCAGCCATAGCAGAAGGAACAAACTGACTAATAAAGCTCGATGCCATACCGGCAATGTTGTTCCAAACACTGCTCAAGCCCTGCGTCAGCCACTGCAAGCTGTTATTGGCAATGGACTTGATTTGCTTTCGTTGCTCATCATCCATTGCATGATAGAAATAGGAAGCAGCCCATGTGCCGAGCTTTTCAAGGTCTCCGTTAGAAATCGCATCCCACAGAGTGCCAATGCTGCCAAAGAAATCAGATTGTAAGCTCTGATCAATCTGCTGCCACTTGGTATCCAGACCGTTCAAGAACCCGGTAACGTAGTTGGTAGCCTGAGTAGAGCCAGCATCAATCAGCGCCTGCCCTTTTTCCTGCACCGTGTTTGCAATACCCTGCATAGCAGTGGTGACGTAGGGGATAGCAGCAGCAATGCCGTTTGCAAGGCCTTGGTCGATGTAGATACCGAACTGTTCAAAAACTTTGGAAGGGGAGTGAATATCAGTCTCAGTGGTGAACTTGTCGATGATGGCTTTGGCAAGATTTGCAGCCGCTCCAGTTGCGTTGCTGATTCCGTTCTGAATACCTTTTACAAGACCTTGCCAAACGTTTTTCCCAGCTTCATACATTTTTGATGGCAGGGAAGCGATTGCGTCTGCAACTGCGTTTACCATGTTTGCAGCAGCTTTTCCCGCTTCCGCTGCCCAATTTTCCACTCCATCCAAGAACCTTGCAAAAGATTCTCCAGCCGATTTGATATGGTCATCCAGATGAACAAACCAATCGATCACGCTTCCGATGTCAGAAATCAAATCTGCTAAGCCAAGAAGGGCATTAGCAATGAAACCTTGATTCATTGAAACGTCAAGGCGCTCAGCCTCAGTCGGGCCTTTGCTAACCCAACGAACAAATGTCTCAATATCTGCGATCAGGTCAGCTAATCCGAGAAGAGCGTTCGGGAACAGAGTTTTATTCATCGTGACATCCAAACGCTCAGATTCGCTGATTCCGTCTTTAATCCAACGAATAAAATCAGAAATGCTATCCGCGATTTGAGCAAACCCATCAACAAAGAAGGATGCCATGTTTCCAGCATCAATTCCAAGCTGTTGAAAAGCGCTATGCCAATCGGATTTTAAGTCAAAAGATTCTTTTTCACTTTCGCTGCCTAATCCGCGAATTGCAACAGAAATGGTTTCAAATCCGATAACAGCAAGGCCAGCTACAGGATGACCGCTGATAATCAACCCAATTCCAACTAAAGTTAGAGCCAAATCTCCTAAGTCCAAGTCGAGCTTTTTAACAACTTGTCGAATGGTTTCGAAAGCGTTAGAAGCATTTTCCTTCCATTCTTCGGGAAGTAGGTCAAGAATCTGTTGCGCAAGTGTTTTAATAGATTCTTTCAGATGCTCGATAGACTGACCGAGTTTTCCTTCTGTAAGAGAAATATTCCATCCCTGAGAAAAACCAAGTGCGGCAAGTTCGATAAGGTCTTTGATTCTTTGTAGTCCGATTCTGAATTTCTCGCTGTTCTGATACAAGTCCACAAAACGCCATACAATTAGTGCCACAGTACCAGCAATTACAGCAAGTTCAGGGTTGACAAGCCCTAACTTCTTTCGTAATTCTCCAACAACCTGCCCCAATTTGTAAGCTAACCCGTGGACATTATTTAACTGGTTGAAAAGAAAATCAGCAATTTTCCAAGCGGCAAATCCAGCTGCAACACCTGCAATGATTGGAAGAAGTTTTTTTACTTTTTCCTTGATTTCATCAATAGACGTGCCAACATAATTCTTGAACATATCGTAGCCGGACAGGTCTACGTCACCCAAGATATTGCCAGCAGATGTGCCGCCGCCAGAGCCGGAACTTCCCTGTGTGGGGTCAATGATGTTCAGTTCATCAAAGCCCATCGTGTAGTCCTTGAGAGCTTTGGCGGCTTTCTTTGTCGAATCGGTTGTTTCGTCCATTGCATCACCGATGCCGCCAACGCTGTCAGCGCTCTTGGTGAAATCGGTGAACACGACCTTCACACCCATCAGCTTTGCCACCCATTCAACGAACTCTCGAATGAGCTGCACGGCGGCAATCAGTGGGGGGAGAATGGATTTCAGGGCGGGGTAGAGCAGAGAACCAACGGACTTTGCCAGCATATCCAGCTGGGCTTTCAGAATCTTAATCTGGTTGGCGGGGCTTTGAATGGTCTGCGCAAGGTTGCCCTGCACATTGGCAGTCTGCTTCATAATGGCGATATAACGCAGAACCGCCTTATCTGCCTGAGACAGACTAGAAACCTGCTTGTTAAAGCCCAAGGCAAGAAGCTCCTGCTGTAACCGCGCCTGAGACAGGTCAACACCAAGACGGCGAATAGGTTCAATCTCGCCAGAGATAGCAGAGGACATTGCAGTAAAGGTTTCGGCAACATCCTTGTTCCAATAAGAGCCTTCATCATAGGCAAGCTGGGTCAAATTCTTAGAAAGAACGTAAGCCTTGTCGCTAGCCAAACCAAACGAAGTACCAAGGCTCTGAATAGTAGCCATGTAGGTCATCGCTTTGGTCGGGTCAACTCCAAGCAGGCCTTGCATCTTGCTAATAAGCGTATCGGCTTCACCGCTCAAATTGCCCATAGCATTATGAAACAGGTCTGTTGCTTCATAGAAGTCGTTAAACTTCGCAACAGCGTTGCCAAGATATTCAGCAATGGCTTTCAGCGAAACCAGCTTTGCCATGTTCCGCATAAAGCCGTTCATCTGATTGGACAGGCTGAGATAGCTCTTGCGCTGCTTTTCGTTGGCAGCGGTTACACGGTTGGCCTGTGTAACCACCTTACTCAACTGCGGAGGGAGCTTTGCAAAAGCGTTGCCCACCTTGTCAAGCTGAGATGCAAGGGGAGTAAGGGCGGTATACAGCTTTTGGCAAGCAGTAGAAAAGTCAGCTACCGTCTTGCTATCCAGATTTTTTGCAAGATCAGGAACTTTGTTGAGACTGTTCAGGACACTTCCGAGATTTTTCAGATTGCTAAAATCCAGAATAGACAACGGCGCAAGACCGTTCATCAATTGTCGGGAACTTTCAGCGAACTGGGTGTAATCAGCCTTGTTTGCTTCGGACACCGCATTCGGGATTTTCTTGATTGCATTCACGACCGTGTTGATGCTCTTTGCGCTTGCGGTCGTGTTGACGTTGGAAAGTCCATTCAGAAATCTGGTAATTTTGTCCAGCCCAGACATTCCGGCAGATGCCTGTTTCAGCGTTGCAATAGAACCAGCCAGCCTGTCAAGGCTGTTCACAACCTTTGTGACGTTGCCCTTTGTGCGCAAATTAGAAATGGCGGTAGCGAGCTTGTCGATATTAAGCTCTGCGCCCTGCGATTCCGCAGAAATCTCTACGGATAAGCTCGTAATATCAACATCAGCCATCACTACCACCATCACTTTCCATCATAGAGAACATCATTCTCTTGATTCGCTCCTGCGCTTCAACTGCGCGTTGGTATTCATACTCGTCTTTCTCCTTTTGAGTAAGGGGAATCGGTCTGTCCATGTACTTGATGGGCTTAGACCCTTTCTTCCGGAACATATTGCCAACCGTAGAGGAAAGCGCAGATGCCATGTAAAAGCCGTTTCTCCACGCTTCTGCGTTGGCTCTGCGTTCCCGCAGTTCCTCTGCGTCACGATAGACCTTCGCCAGCCAGACATCGCCGTACCAGAACTGGTCGTAGGTCATGCCGATGGAGATGTAATAGGCTTCTACATCATGGAACAGCTTGGAGAAGGAAAATGGCTCCCCCTCTCCGTCTGATTCCTGAGATTGTGCGGTTACACAATCTCCCACGTTGCGTTTTTTGCGGTCTTGTCCTCAGTGTCAGTTGCCAGCAGAGACTTAGAAGCGTCCATGAACATCTCAAGCAGAATGCCCATCAGATCTTCCTTATCCTCGATGTGCTGGAACATCTCATCAACGACCTTGCGCTTGATGCCCTTGTTTCGTGCGATAAAAGCACCGTAGAACAGGGCACGAGAATTGGACAGCAGATTGGTCATCTGGGTGTACTGGCCAATCTGAAAACCTGCACGCTCGGTAGCTTCCACGCTGTCACGGGTGAAGGTCAGCTCATAAGTGTTCTTGCCATCGGGGGAATGAAAGTTGATAACCTTAGCAGCCATAATAAATGCTCTCCTTTATAAATAGGGGCAGAACCAAATCCGTTGTTCAGTTCTGCCCAATTTGGTTGATTCGATTTTTGCGGTTTAGCCGCCAGTGACAGTCAGGGTCTCGCTGAACTCAGGCTTCTTGGTGAAGATGCAGTTGATGGTCATTTCCACAACCTCGTCCACGCCAAAGCCAGACAAGCCAACCTGATGCATACCCTGCCAAGTGAAGCCGGAGCCGTCCTGCATCTTCAGGGCGTAGTACTTCACGGCGTTGCTCTCGGAAGTCTCATCGTAACCAGCCGCCTTAACCTTCGTATAGTCAGCCTTGTTGTAGTTTGCGGTGAAAGACTTGGTGTCGCTCTGGATGATGCCAAAGATGTTGACCTGCATGGGGTCAGACAAGGTGGTGGCATCCAGAAGGTTAGGCTCGGAGATCAGGTCGGGCACATCCTTGATGTCGCACAGCTTCGTCAGAGCGGTTGCGCTGTCGCCACAATACAGGGTGGTATTCAGACCGGAGATAGCAGTACTCATAGAATGTTTACCTCCTTAGTTTCGGTAAATCATTCCGTCCTCTCCGATTGTTGCCCCATAGCTGCAATCAATCCGGTAGACGGAATTGTTATACAGCCCATTCAACGGGGCAAACGATTTGCGATAAAATTTAAGTGGTTCAAGAACAGAATCCACGATTCCAACGATGGAACGTGCCTCTGCAATGCGCCCGGTATTCTTGTTAGAATAGACACGCACACGTAAGGAAACGGTAGCGTACTTGCTATGACCAGCAGAATCAATGTGTACAGGAAGGTTGCTGTTTTCCTCTATCTGCACGCACGGAAACTTCTTGACGTTGCTGTCGTTGATTTCGCCAGTGACGAAAATGCCAGGGACTTGCTTTCGCAGTTCCTTAGCAACAGCCGTGAAGATAGAATTGAAGTAATCGATCAACTATTCCAAACCTCCCTCCACGTTGCTTCGACTTGAGAAGCCATTTCCTCAACAGCCCCCCACATAGCCATAGCTGCATCGTTGCCGCTGGTGTAATTCAACTGACCTTTGCCGTCTACTTCCTTGACAGGCGTACCAGCATTGCCAGATTCGCCGTAGTAGTACCAGCGTTTGTGCTTGCCATTTTCCTTGCCGTATGTGCCGTGCTCGCCAATGTTATCAGGCAAAGGGAGCGGGCCGACTGTTCCGGCAGCGCCCCAGCCCTGATGTGTAACACCTGTGCCGAACTCAATGTGAGCAACCGCCTGCCCCTCCGCTAGGATGGTGCAAGAAGCGCCGTTTTGGATAACTTCGCACTTAACATCGTTTTTGCCAGCGTATTGGGCATTGGCAAAACGGATTGTTGCAACAGCAAGACCTTTATCGGCAAGCGCCTTTGCGAATAACTGCGCCTTTTGGTTCAGGGTGGTCTTGTATTTGCGAATATCTTCCTCAGCCTGTTTAAGTCCGGCATCGCTCAGCCTCACTTTAATTTTCACTTGCGGCCACCTCTTTCAGCGCATACAGCGTATCCGTGATATGCTCTGCGACCTTGACCACAGTGTAATTGAACGGCTTTGAAACGTCCGTCTGAAACCAGACGTGTGTGCCTTCATAAAGCGGTGTGTTGCGCTTTTTGCTGGACGAACTGACAACGTAGCTGTAATCCGTGAACGCTCCAAAAGGGTTTGCTTCCGCAGCTCCGTTAGGCGGGCTAACGTTTAGCATCAGTTTTGCGGGTTCGCTCCACGATTCGTATGCTGATTCGCCAGTCTCGTTGCCCCACTCGTCCACAACAGGCGTTTTCTCGCCGACCGGGTTTGAATACCACAGCGGGCGTTTGTCCAGCGGGCTTCCATTGAACATCAGCCGATAACACCTACTCTCGGAACTACTTCATTCAGCAGGGACTGCGCCACATCGGAGCTTTCCCACACACGAGTAATGCCATTGTTGGTATAGCTCGTTTGTCCGTTTGCGCCGATGTGGTTGTACAGTTCCGCTGCAATGCGTATCTGCAACGACTGATACTGCGAGGGTAGCTCGTCTGGTCTGTTACCAAAGGGGTAGCCCTGCGCAAATATCTTGTCTTTGGCAAAATCAAGCAGCAGGTCGAAGAGTGGGTAGTCCTCGTCCGTGATTTCACGGTCAAGTGCAGGGGCAATGTACTGTCCCAGCTTTACTGCCGCTTCGGAATACTGGTCTCCCATGCTGCTTTCCTCCTTTCGCCTTAGTAAGCCTTGATGCAGTACACAGCGTCCATGCGCTCAAAGGACGGCAGGACGATTTCGGAAGCAATAATGTCGGTGCTGACAGGATGGGCTTCCTGCTTCGTAGTAATGGCAACGCCGGTGTTCACAACGGAGACCTGTGCGTTGGAAATGCCAGCCATCAGGTCAACCTCTTCCGGGGTCGCAACGTAGTACATATTGCCCAGAGAACCAGAAGGAGCCAGCACAACATAGCCATCAGGCAGATACTTCTCCGCAGCTGCGGTTTCTTCCGGCTTGAACATCTTGTCGTACAGATGGATGCGGATGCCGGATGCGTTTTCGACAACAGAACGTGCCTCGGAATCGATAAGAACGGCGGTGGTGGTTTTCATAACCGTCAGGAAACGGTTTTTGACCTCGTCCGCAGCAATCATCTTGTGGAAGGTGTTCGTATTCATGTAGGCTTCGGCAATGACTTCGCCAGTGTTCGCAAGAACAGTGTTTGCGGCAGTAGTCATCGTGGCGATGGGGGTTGCAGTGGTAGGAGCATCCCACTTCTCCTTGGTAGTCAGAGCCTTGTAATTGGACTGCTGCCAAGTGCCATCCGGGTCATAATCATAGACGTAGCTCACGCCGTTAGATTCGATAGAAATACCGGGCTTGCCAGTCTTGGGAGCCAAAAGCTGCCATACCATGCGCTCAGGAACGATGCGAGCACCAGTGATAAGCTGTGCAGTATCGTCGTAGACACGATTGATAACATCTGCCGCGAACTCCTGATTGGTAGCCAAAACAGAAATGATCTTGCGACGGTCGCTCTCGTCGATATGCACACCCTCACGGAAGAAGGGCATATTCGTCTCCGTCACCTGAATACCTTTACGGGTACGGAACGTAGCCTTAGTGTCAAATACGCTAGGCTTCAGCGAAACGCCAACGCCCTTGTGACCACGCAGCCACTTCAGTTCCATGCTGACCTTTTTGCGAGCAGGGAACAGGGCATCAGAAGCATAGGGCTGCGCATTGGTCGGGTCATTCGTCCAGTAGGCGGCAATCGCAGCAGGGGAGAAGATTTCATTCAGATTCAGTGCCATAATTTAGTCCTCCTTACTCGCTCTTTGCGCCAACATCGGTACGGCAGAAAACGGCGGGAACAGCCTTTTTCAGAGCGGCAATATCGTTTGCAGAATAGGTAAAGCCAGACAGCTTTGCCTTGTCCACATCAATAACGCCCTGAATCAGCAGTGCGCCATTGGGGTTGACGGCAGGGTCAACGGTGTGCAGCAGAATGCCAATGGCATCGGTAGCTGCATCAGCAGCACTGGTGCCAGTAGTGGCAGCAGCTTTCAGGCCAGTCTTTGCCATAGGATAGCCAGCCGGAACAGCGTCGGTCTCCTTGACGGTAAAGGGAATGGCAACGTAGGTATCAGCAGCCAGAATAGTGCTTTCAGGAGCCGATACCGGAGTAGTGGTATACTTCATGTTTTCCTCCTTAATGGAAAGCGGTCATTGCGTCACTCGATGCCTTATTTGCGTCTGCGCGCTCCTTCGCAAAGCGTTTAGCAAAGGAAACACCTGCGCTATCTGCGCCGTCACCATTGCCATCCGCACCCGGAGGTGTGGGCATATCCTTCAGCAGAGAAGCCTTGTATGCGGTGTCGTGGGCAGTCATAAACTCCGACTGGAACTTAAACACCTTGTCCATGTCACCATCAGCCAGTGCAGATGCAGCCTTGTTGGCAAGTTCAGCATCATAGCCCTGTGCAACGAACTTCTCACGGTAAGATGCAAGGGTCTTTTCCTTGACGAGGTTCTCTTTGTCGGCAGTCAGGGCTTCAATCTGCTTCTGCATCTCTGCCAGCTTGTCAGCCTGTTCCTGTGCGGCATTCTCGTCATCGGTACGCTTTGCCTTGAGCTGCTTCTTATACTCAGCAGCTTCGCCATTGGCTTTCGTCACGGCGTTGCGCAGCTTCTCAACCTCTGCGCTAGGGTCTGCAACCTTTTCAAGCGCAGAAATGATTTCATCGGCGGTCATGCCCTCTTTGTAGGCATCACCAAGCAACACATTGAGTTTCATTTCGTTAATTTCCTCCTGCGTTTTTTATCGTTGCTTCCCTGCAACGCTGCGAAATTTGTATCCCGGCTTCCCTGCCGGAATATATCAGCCCGCTTGTGCGGATTGATTTCGATTGAATTTGGCAAAAACATTGAACTCATTTCGTACTCATTAACGAAAACAGGGTATTTCTGTTAATGAGTTCAACTTTTCAAGCCCAAAAAGTTCAATTCGTTCCGATTTTGTTGACGTTAACAAAATCGTCAGACCGTTCTGTGTTCCCGACATTTGCGTCGGTAGCATCCTGTTTGGGCTGTTCCTGTGGCTTCGGTGCTTTCCCGTCCTCGCCCAGCTTGCCAGCGGCAATCAGGAAGGGCTTGCTCATTTCGTAAGCAGCCTGCGGGTCAGGGAACAGACCGGGCGTAGTGAACGCCAGCTGCGGATCAATCGGCTGCTGAATCATCTGCGCAAAAATCTGAACCTTGCTCTGCTGGTTGTCGTACTGACGGCGAGGCAGTTTGATATTGATGTCACTTGCCATCAGCTTAGAACCAGCCGTATCACGCAGGATTTTCAGCATCACAGACAGGCTCTGGCGCTCAGCGTACTTGAACATATTCTCGTACTGCTGCGCCCTCGCTTCGGTGTGATTCCAGCCGTTGCGGACGATGACTGCGCCCACGTTGTCGGACGTTGCATTCTCGCTGCCGGTGGCGCTAGGCATGGCAGTCAGACTGCGGTACACGTTCAACATGGAATCAAGCAAGGTCTGGCTCTGTTGCTGGTCAAGCTCGTTTGCAATCTGCGATACAGAAGCGGGCAGACCAGAAGTGGATTTCAGGCACATTGCGCCAAGCTCTTTTACTTGGTCAAGCGCATCCTTATCCACAAGGCAGTTGGTAAACACCATGATGGACTGGATAAACTGTGCCACACCATCAAGGCGGTTGCTTTCAAGGTCGTTGATGGCATCCAGCACAGGGATAGCCGGTTCAAACAAGCCCATTCGCTCCGGGTTCAGCTTGTATTCGACCATCGGTAGCATTCCCAGAGAGTGATTCTCAGACTTTGTAACCTTGCCGTTGTCGATTTCAAAGTACTGGTTCGGCGTATACACGCAAATCAGGTCGTTTAGGTCATTCTGATAATTGCGTGGGATGTGCAGCACGTTGGCGATGGGCTTGTGCCCGATGCCGGAGTTGTAAATCACATACGCCATGTCCGGGTCGGGAACGTCCACTAGCAGGGGCGTTTCGTCCGGGTAGTTACCGTTGTACCCCTTGTCAGGAAGGACAATGCGGTATCCCTGTCCGCACTCCAACATCCACTGCCAGAGCCGCCGATCAAGCGCGTCCTTGCCCTCATACTGCAAGGCGTTGGACAGGCGGGCGATTTCCTCACCGTCACCAGTTGCCGTTTCAGACCGCACATAAGAGCAAGGAGTGCCGCTCATGTAGCCGGTGTAGAAGCCCACGCACTCGTTGGCGTGGTTCTCTACAATGCGATTGGTGATTTCAGCGTGGTACTCCTTCGTGCGATGGAGGACAGGCTGACTACCCAAGTAGTAGTTGTGCAGAAAGCGAATCTCGTTCTTGTTCAGCAGATGAATAGGCTCTGCTTTGCCCATAACCACTTTCAGCGCGTTTGCCCGATTGATTTCCGTCTCCGGCGTTTCAATCGGTCTACGTCCTGTCAGCGGTTCATTCAAAAAGCCGCCAACAACCATCTGATACTCAGCCATGCGTTCCTCCTTTCCGGCAAAATAAAAAGCGCAGCAAGACAAACCTGTTAAGGTCTATCTCACTGCGCTTACAACTGCGCTTCAAAAGCTATTCAGTTTTTAAACTTTGGTACGGAGACCCATGTATCTTTTGGAAGGTTGGAATCTCCAATTGTAATCCAATGGCAAAGAGGACACAGAAGGGAGAACTTACCTTCTACTTCGCCAAGATAACGTCCGCAATCACACGGATTACCGTTTGTGTCTTTTCGAGGACGCTTGCATCGTACTTTTGCTACCATCTGTGCTCCTTTCGTTGAATTTCTGGAAACAGGCTGTTGAGCACAGACCTGTCAGAAGCTACTGGGAAACTATTCGCACTTCCAGCCGTGCTATTTTCCGCCCCGGAAAACCTTCACAGTCTTTTTGTTTGCCGGACAGGCAATGATTCGGACTGCGATTCGGACGCGGAAGCCGGATTTGAACCAGCGACCTCTTGGTAACCAAGCGAGCTACCTGACTGCTCCACTCCGCGATAGAAACCCGGCTTAATGAATAACCGCTGCTCTTTGCAAAAGGAGAAAATTCAAAAAAGCCTTTTGCATCGAGAGCCGGGAATAGCGATGAGGTGTCAAAAGAGAAATCCCATGCAAAGCAAGAGGATAGTTGTGCTGCGTAGCGGGTTTGAACCGCTTCGTGTCAGTTGGGGGAGTACAAACAACGTTCCGTCCACTCGGAAACGCAACATATAATCCCCACGACAGAGAAAGGCGGCTGTCGTGGGTGAGTAAGAAAGGAGGGTATTACACAACAAATGACGAGTAAAAATGACTTAAAAATCTCGTCAACGCAATACCTAGAGGAAGTCGCAAATCTTCCTAGTACTATTGTAAGCCATGTCAACAGGCAAATCAAATTTTAATGCCTACGCACCCGGCTATTTAGGAGAATTATTAAAATGGCCTCTTGACAGGCTCAATTTTACTGATTCCGTTGTACAATTCATCGGCAAGCTGTGCCAGGCTGTCCGGTGCATCATCATGTGGAACTTTGCCAAGCTGCGTGAACATCGTGACCTGTTCCATAAACGCCTTGTACTCTTTCGACTGGTGTTTTTCGTCAAGGAAGTAGAACCGTTTGATGTCCGGCGCATACTGGATGATTCTTGACAGCTTGCTTTGACCACTTGGCGCACGCTGGCTACGAACAGAGCAGTGATAGCCCTGCTGCCGGAGCTGGCTGTCTACCACATCACAATATTCATCGCCGCCGTTGTTGGCTTCACCACGCACCACGTTGATTTTGTGCTGGATGATTTTGCCCACGACTTCCGGTCTGGTCACGGTCTTGTCGCCGTTATTGAACACAAGGTCTGGGATGAACACGGCATCGCCGTACACATAAGCAATAGGGCAGGCGGTGAAGTCACCACCGCCCCATGCAATATCCATGACCATGAGCTTGCGATCAGGCTCGCCGTCAGGCAGAACGCCGTTGAAATACCGCAGTTCATCGGCAGGGAACAGCAAACCTTCACGCTCAACAGGTTGGTTCATGTACAGTGCTTTCCAACTCATTTCATCCATGACTTCGCGTTGCTTGCGGAGCGTTTCTGTGCTATATCCTACACCGTAGTCATAATCGAAGTTGGATTCGTCCTTTTCGTTCATTGCTGGCATGACAATGAATCTGTTCCTGTCGGAATCGCCGTAGTTTTGCTCTAATCGTCCGATAACATCATGGACAGACCAGCGTGTAGCAATATGCAGCTCCTTGCACTTGTTGCCGATTTTACGCTGTCTAAGGTCGGTAGTGTACGTTTCCCACAGTTTATCAAGGCGAGGTTTAGAGAGCGCAACTTCAATGCCAGACACAAGGTCATCGCAATAAAGAAGTGCAGATGCACGATACAGGCCAGCATTGCCAGTGCCAATAGACGTAAATTCTAGCGTTTCAAAGCGTTTTCTCCTACCCAAGTCAATGCGACAGTCCTTTGCATTGGTGTTAGACACGGTAACGTCTGGGAAAACATCGTTCCACAGGTATTCTCCGTCTTTGTCAAATATACGCAAGCACTCGTCATAAACGCCACGCACAAAGCTGTTTGAGTGAGAACCGGTAAGTATCGGTTCATCTGGGTTTTTCCCGGAAAGCCACGTCAGATAGAAAATAGCCAAAGCCGTCTTACCACTACCGGGGGGCATCGAGATTGCCAGCAAGTCCAATATGTCATCTGCAAGGTCTTGCAAGGCATTCGCAACGGTCTTTAGCACCTTTCTTCTCGGCTGATAGAACTTCTTTTCCGGCGCACGGTTCCATTCAATGTAGATGCAATAGCTGTCGAACACATCCTTTGCTTCAAACAGGTACGTCCGGCCGATAATGTCATAGACCTTCGCCACGTCCTCGCCTGTTTTCATCTTGCCCATCATGGCTGCGCAGACGGAACGTAACTCGCCAGAATATTTGTAAGCATCAAACCGCTTGTCTTGCGGCAGAGCGTCTCTCAGGTTCACCACCGCCTGAAACCAGTCCTCATAGACCTGTGCTTCGGTCGGATTCTGCTTTGCATACGATTTGATGCTGTCAATGATGGCGATACACTGCTTTGGCTGCATAAAAAATAGGCACCCCCTACCTGAAAATGTAAAGAGTGCCTACAACTGCACAAAAAATCAAATATTCGGTTTTATGACGCTATTTTCGGAAAATTATTTACCAAAATTCGTTTTAACTGATGGAATGTATGGTTTATTTGACTTCTTCCGCAAGCTGGTTGAGTCTGCGTTTCAGCTCGTCTGCATCGTAGTACAAAGCGTCTGCGATGGCATTGAGAATATCGGGCTTGTCGGTGTAATCGCACAACGTTTCAATCAGTTTCAAGCTCTGATCTGACAATTTTACGTTTTTCATGCTTTATTCCTTTCTTTGACTATGTAAAGTGGGCTTCGGTTTTTCATCCCAAAGCATTAACTTGTAACGAAGATACCTTTCAATGATGTCAGATCAGACCAGCCCCTGCAGCATCAGCTCTCATTTTGACAAGTTCTTTTTTGAGCTCAAAGTTTTTGCTGTATTGCTCCATAAACGACAGGACATTCATTTTCTTTTGGTCGTTTGGAAAAATAAATTCGTCCGAAACACCGTCTTTTGAAACGCTATAAAAATCCTTTGATATATGCTGTTTCTCTAATTTGACTTCAAATCCATGTTGCAGCAGCCAAGAAATTGCGGCTTCTTCATGCTTGCTAAAATCCCATTTCTTGCTTTCGAGACCTTGTAAAATAGCTTTCATGTTTTACTCCTTTCACCTATTCTGTTCAGCAATCCGATACCATGTCTGGCGGGTCACACCAAGCTGTTTGGCAGCGTCCGTGACTGTGAGAATGCGCTTCTCAACTTGCTCATGGAGAACGTCAAAGAGGTTGCGGTCATACTCGGTGGGCTTGCGGCCTTCCCTGTAATCGGGACGTTGGCTGGCGATCTTCTTGCCCTCTCTGGTGCGCTCAACAATCATGTCGCGCTCAAACTGGGCAAACACAAGGAACATACCTCTCATAGCCCTACTAGCAGGGGTGTTGTCCATTACACCAAGATTCAGCACGTTCACTCTGATTCCTTTTTCAATCCAAGAATCAATCAGTTCATACCCACCAACAAGGCTTCTGGCAACACGATCTAGCTTTGTCACAACGATTGTATCGCCGCTCTGGACTTCCGCTTCCAGCTTGTCCAGTTCCTTGCGTTCCATTTTAGTGCCGGTATATACCTCTTTGAAAATCTTGGTTGCGCCAGCAGCCTTGAGGGCTTCTTCCTGCGATTCAAGGCTGTTGCCGTCAATCGCCTGACCAGCGGAACTGACACGAGCGTAACCGTAAATCATTCGGGTTCACCGTCCTTTTCAAAGCGTGGATTTTTCCTTAAGTTCTTTTGCTTTTCGAACAAAATAATCGTTCTTGAATTCTTCCAGCCCATCATCAACCAAGTAGCAGCCGTCTTTTACAGGTTCATCACTTTTCGGCTCGATTACAACACGATAACCAAGCAACCAGCAAAATTTCACGAGAGTTTTAACCGAAAGGCCATTTCCCCTCAATCTTTCAGTCACGCAAGAAGGACGTTCCTGCCCAAGTTCGTTCGCCCACCAAGCCCAAGTCTTGTGCGGGTTTCCGGCTCTAGCGTAATCTATCAACTCTTTGACAATTTTATTGCTTTGCATACAGGCATCCTCTCTTTCTTGATGCCATTGTAACACTTTTTAATGTAACTGTCAACACTTTTTAGTGTAAGCCAAATTGGCTCTATGCTTATATAATATATAAATATACTCTAGTATGTATTTATACATACTAGAGTAGTATAAGGATGTTTACTTAGTTAATCGCAATCAGGTAGAAAATTTTCTATAATAAGGAGTAATTCTTCCAAACTTCATTTCCGTAAAACTTTGGGTCTTGACAAGCATATTTTCACGCTTTATACTTGTTCCAGCGAAAGCGAGGTGATAGGCTTGGCAAGACGAGCAGAAACCTCGGAACGTGATAAGCTGCACATGATAAGCACCCGGCTCACAGAGAGCCAGATCGCAAGCATGGAGAGCAGCGCAAAGGCATTGGGCATCTCAAAGGTTGATGTTATCCGCATGGGTATCGAGTGGGTAGCATCCTACGTTGAGAACATCAAGGCATAAAAAATAAGCTACCAGCGGAACTTTGGACGGCAACGCTGATAGCTTATCCACATCACGAAACGAGAACCTGCAACCACCAAGGGCGCAGTCTCCCTTTTCGGAATCTATTATACCAAAAAGGGCTGCTCTCCGCAAGAGTTAGGAGCAAAAAACATGAACTTCCCCACGAAAACCGAAGAATTTCTGAAAACCCTCGCACACGGCAAAGAGCCGACCAGCGAGGACAAGGAGTACGCAGAAGCGCTAGGCAAGCTGTCTGAACTGAACTATCGGGCAGGGTACGAAGCGGGGCGCAAAGAAAAGTAACATAATTTCGGCAATTCGTATGTATTATAAATTACATCGTAAAATCGTTTGAAATTATTTACTTCACAAGGAAAAGTGGTATAATATAATTACGCCGAAAGGAGGTGAACAAGTATGACGTACAACAACCCGAATGGTGCACAGTGCAACGCCAACGTCAGCAAGGAAATGCTGGCAGAGATCAATCACTACTGCACCGTATGCGACCTTAACCGAAGTCAGTTTATGCGCAGAGCCATTTCAGAGTATCTGCAAAACCATCCGCTGCCCGATGAAAAAGAATAAGACGCTCGCTAAAGTTTGCCGACCACAGCGAACGTCTTATATGCTCAACAATGGAAATGGAGCCATTGCGCCCTTATTATAGCAAATTGGCTCAGTTTCCGCAAGCTATTTAAGGAGATTCTATGAACCATAGTATCACAACTAAGACCGAAATTCAACTGATCGAGGGTGTTAGCTGCTACGAAGAAAACGGAGTGGCTTACATCCGTCTGGAAGATGCTGCTCGTGGACTTGGCTTCACTCAAGAGAAAAATGGAGTTGAATACGTCAAATGGGAACGTGTTGAAGAATATATTCGTAGCTTCGCAAATTCCCCACTTGTGGGGAAAAGACCTGAATACATCCCCGAAAACATCTTTTACCGCCTTTGCATGAAAGCCAATAACGAGACGGCGCAGAAGTTTCAGGCGCTTGTATGTGATGTGATTCTTCCCGAACTTCGCAAGCGTGGTTATGTTGCTCTTTATCCGAATGGACAGCCGAGCAGCTTGCAGATTTTGAACATGATGGTTCAGGCTGTGAACGAACAGGCTGCACGAAGCGCAGAAACCGAAAAGCGTGTGGATGCCATTGAATCCAGTTTCAACAATATGTGCTCGATTATGACTATCAGCGTAAAAGACGATGCACGAAAAGTCTGTCAGCGCACGTTGAATGCCATTGCAACCAAGCGTGGAGGTGGTACGGCTTACGCAGACGTATGGAATGAAGTCTACGATGAAATGAAGGAAAACGGCTTCGATGTTCGCCGCCGTTTGGATAACCGCAAGAAGGATGCCGCGTCTAAGGGCATGAGCAAGACTTTTGTGCGGAAAATCAACGCTGTTGACATCATCTTCGACAGTAAAGACAAGAAGATGGAATCTGCGTTCATCAACTCCGTGCGCCGTCTGGCAGCTGCCACAAACGTGAAGTTTGAGGTCAAGGAAGAAAAGCAGTCCGCATAATACATAACAGCCAATAAGAAAAGCCAGTGGTTAGAGAACATCTAGCCGCTGGCTTTTTTGTGTTATGGGTCAATCCTGTAAAGCAATGACTTCGTAGGAACTATATCCAACAAATCCGGACGATGGGTAAAGTTCAAATGTTGTTGTTTGCCCAGACGGAAGTGCATCGGTTATGTATGTGCAATCGCCACCCACAGGGACTTCGTTTCCTTCGGTGTCTTTCATTTTATAAATGACGATAACTTTTATCCAGTTGCTCGTGAACTGGCTATTGTTTGTAATTTGACCTGTGTAACGCAGATCGTACCCAGAGCCGCGTTTAGAAACATTGGTGACGGAAAGTTCACCAGCACGAATAGCCTGATTGGATGCGCTCGCTTTGTGGAAATTCCGCTCATTTGCAGTGATAGTGTATTCCATTCTGGTTGGAGTAATGCCTTCGGAATCAAACGACACATATCCAGCGTACCAATAAGAGTCTCCCTCTGCAATCCAGTCGAGGGTTTGTTCATCGGTTTTTAATACTGAACCGTCAGAACCGAAAACAGAGGCCTTTAGAGATACAAAATCAACGGCGTAATCGGGGTACGTATTCTCAACCAGTACAGCGTAGTAGACATAGTATCTCGTTTTTCCGTATTCGTACTTGGTTTCAAGGTGACTATGAGATTCCTTAATTTTAACAGTTCCTTCTTCGTTAGTTTCTTCTAGCTGAGCAGGGGATGCAATCTCATCCGGCTTTTCGACAGCTATTGCACATAAAGGCGACATTAAAAGTACGACCGCTGCCAGAGCTGCCGCAATGATTCTCTTTCTCATTTTTGATTCTTCCTTTCTTTGGTCAGAATTTTATATAACGTTTGAAATACCATGCGCCATAAGATACACACCAAAAACCAAAAGAGCGGCGCCGATAATGATGCCCCATATTGAAGCGGCAATCTTTTCGTTCTTTTCTCTCTTTTCTTTATTCTTGTCATTCTTTTGGTTCATTGCAGATTCCTCCCTTTCAAGGCTTGTAAGGCAAGTATAGCACAGAACGCAGACCCTTTGTAGGGGTCTTTTTTGTTTTTGCGGGAAATTTTTGAAATTGACAATGGGGGTGGGGTGATTTTTTGAGCCTTTTTTATTTTTTCGGTGGTTGAAAGACTGACCGGGCGGGGCTGGGCGGCGGCTATATACCCCGCCGGTGGAGACCCCAGCCCCAGCGCACCCGGACAGGCTGCACAGCACAGGCAGCAGGGCAGGCCGTGCCAGAAGCAAGGCAGACCATGCAAGGCAAGGCGCGCACGCTGCACCGGGTAGATCGCACCAGCGGCGGACGCTGGAGGCTGCGCAACGTGTCCGAAACTGTGCAGATTTGGACGCACAGACAGCACAGCAAAACAGGCCTAAAAATCATCACTTTTTCGTGTATGTTTGTTGCCTGTGCAACTTTACAAATACACAAAAAAGTGTTATTATAATGCCAGCAAAAGCATACACTAAAAAGTGTAAATCACACATCACGAAACACCAAAACAGGAGGCCAAAACCATGAAAAACAATAATGTTCTTTTCCTTGAATGCCGGGGCTGTTACTTCTTTAAGAATGATCCTATTAGCAATTCTTCCGATGTGGGTAACTATAGAGTGGGCGCATACGCGCACCGAATCCACGCAAAAGATGGAAACGATTATATTTTAGAGTTTACCGCATACGATAAAAAAGAAATGCGGAATAAAGCGCTACGAACCGGCAAACCCTTGAAGCATCCAAAATACGAAACAGTGTTAGCGAATGCGCTACATATTAGCACGGAATACGAAAAGCCCGAAAATGGGTATCTTGCATCTTTTGGGAATATTGAACTCGAAAAAAAGATACACGACAAAAATTTTTTATACACAAAATCCGACATTCTTAAAGCTGTTAATGAAATCAGCATAAAGCAATACAGCAGAATTGTGTTATTATCGAACGAAAAAATTGTAAACGACCTTCAGACAATTTACAATTTGGGTGGATACCGTGAAAAAAACATCCTTGACAACCTTGTTGAAGTAAAAACAGAGCAATACACAAAAGAATATCATGTATATACCTTTATCGCTGAAAACGGCGACACGTTCGACTATGAAGCACTCAGCAAAAGAATAGTAGGGTAAAATGGAGGTTCTGAAAAATGATTACTTTGGATTTTTCGCAATGGGCTGCAATTTGGTATGTAGGCGGCATGATCAGCGGCGCACTGGTTATGATTGCATTTCTCAATAGCTAAGGAGGGGTTGAAAATGTATACAATTTTTTATGGTATCGGTACTACCGCTACTAATGGCGGTTTTTATGGGCATAAATGGATAGTTGAAGAGCTAACCAGCATTGTGAACGGCGATTATGGCGAAAAAATGACCGAAAAAGAAATACAAGCCATGTGCAATGACATCAACGCGCACGGCGGCCACAACGGGTTTAAGGTTTGGGCGGAGGTGCAAAATAATGACAACGTTTGAAGAAAAGGTGAACGCGTACCGCGAAAACAAGCGGCTCATGGAAGAGCTCGAAGCAATGAACGATGCAATAAAGGCCGAAATCATCGACATGATGCACGGCGCGCCGGAAATGGTGCAGGGCACGGCAAAAGCCATTTACAAAGATGTTTCTTCCGTCCGACTCGATAGCAAGCTTTTACAGGCAGCGCACCCGGATATTTACGCAGAGTGCAGCAAAAAGACCGTTTACAAGCGGTTTAGTGTGGTATGAGGGGGTGCCGCACATGATTTTTTCCTGTATCCTGTTTTTCTTCTGGTTTTTCTCGGCGCTGTTCAAAGCGTCAAAGTGACGCTGCCTGAACACTTTAGCGGGGCTGCACCGTAAAGCAACCCCGCCCCAGCCCGAAAGGGCAAAAAACTTTCTGCAAGTCCTGTTTTTGGGGCTTGCAGTATGATATACTGTAAAAAAGGGCAGTAATAGCCCAGAAAGAAAGGTATCACAATGAAAACCTATACAGAGCACGAAGTTAACGGCCTGAGCATTTATGTGGACGACGAAACCGGAAAAGTGCATCACGCAGTAAATTGGGACAGCCCAAACCAAACAACTCTTTACCCATACGCATATAACACCCGCTCCCGTGTGTGGGATAATGTCAGCGGAAATTATACGCTGGCAGGATTGAAGCGCACAAAGCGCCTGATTGAATGGCACTAACAAAATCTTAACCCCGCCCACGCTGGCGGGGCTTTTCTTTTGCCTTGCATCTGCTGAGGGTGCAGGGCTTTTATTTTGCCCTGCTGCAATACAACCCCATACAAGCGTTTACAGCGCGTTTTATGCAGTTATACCGCCAACGCCGCAAAACGGCACACAGCGCTTTGCAGGGGCTTTTCCTGCTATTTGCCGCATTTTACCGCCGCAAATAACAAACCGATACAAGCGGCTATAATACCGCCTGTGCAATGCTGGAGCGTATCACAGCGCCGCAGCGCATCCAGCGCGTACCAGATACCAGCACCACGCCGGACGCTGCACAGGTCAGCATAGCTGCCCTATTATAATAAGGTATATAAAGGTGCAGAGGTGCGCCCCTGTTATGGATCTATGCCAGACAGTGCAGCACATCGCAGACCATGCAAGCCCGGCGGCTGGAGATCTGGCACCGGGTCAGCAGTCAGGGCGCACCGGGTCAGTCTGGCGCCCTCTACCCGGCGGGGCAGTCCAGAAGCTGGGGCGCGGCGGGCGGCGCGGAACCACTGGCGGCTCTCGCCGCATCTCTTTTCGGGCTTTCGCCCGATAGCTAATAGAGGTAAGCAATAGTCGTAGCGTTCCGGCTGAAATAGTCGTAACAGGTTCTGGAATAGTCGTAGCCAATAGTCGTAGTTTCTCCAATAAAATAGTCGTGGAATAGTCGTAAAGTCGTCAGATGACTATCTTTTGAAAGTCCTATATATCGTATAGCAATGAGCAGTTCGATGATAGTAGCAGAGTAATAGTCGTAGCATTTTCTTGCGAACTATCGTAAAATATTAGTGTGTTTTTTGTGTGAAATAGTCGTTCGCCTTTTAAGGAAAGAGAAGTACGATAGTCGCTAAGCAGTCAGACATCCCAAAAATCAATATGTGTCTTGACACCTGTCAATTTTAATCCCAATCACATTACATCAAAATCTTTAACAATTGTACTTATTATAATAGTCGCAGATAATTACTCAGTCTTTTTAACTATTATTCTGCTGGAATAGTCGTATCATCCGATTCAGCTCGTTCTTCTCCAATTTAATTACCAACAACTACAATCATATCATACCAACCAACTAGGATTATTCATCCGGCAAATACCTCAATACTTTTAACTATCAAATAAAGCTATGCAACTGGTCAGACACTTTCAATTTGTAATTAACTGCTCATACTGCTATGCAACATTTCTACATATTCAACCGACTACAAAATGAAGTCAATTCTCCATGTGGAATAGTCGTAGACCATCCACCAACCAGAACCTAACGCAGTTCTCGTCTACGGTCTGCTCTGCTGGCTAACGGTACAGTTTTGGAGATAGAGGGTTGTAGGGGGGAAAGAACCTTTACAGGCGATTGAACTCTGGTTCACTGTACTGCTGCTTCTCCTGTTCCTTGTCAATCCACATATCAGCAAAGGCCTTCCAGTTGGTGATAGGCTTTCCGGTCTTGGTCATCCAACCTGTTCCCTCATAGTAGTTCATGAACCTGCTGGCAAGCCTGTTCTCACATCCAGCATCCAAAAAATACTCGCTCACATCCTCGAAGTCCGGTGCGGTGGCGTTCCCATCGGGCGGGTCGCCCGCTCTCTTAATAACTTTTTTTCTTTTCTTTTCTTCTATATTAAGGAGGTGAACGATTGTTCCCCTCAGAGGTGAACGATTGTTCCCCTCAGAGGTGAATGATTGTTCACCTCCCTTTTCACTATTTGACGATTCTTCCGGCACTTTGACGTATATCTTATCGGGCTTGTTCTTCCCTTCACGCTTGCGCTCGATCAACCCGGCTTCTTCCAGCTCTTTTAAAGACTTCTTGACCCATCGTTCCGTGAATCCAGTATCGGCAGCAAGATCTTTGATGGGATACACGATGTATACTCGCCCTAGCTGGTCAGCAAACTTTCCGCTTCTGCTTGCCCTCTGTGATGACCTTGCACGATTGAACAGGTAAACATAAACAATTTTCTCTGTTGGACTAACGTCAATAGTCGAGAGGAATCGAGGGTAGGCCATATACCCATTGACCTTTGTATCGGTTGTTATGTATTTCATTTTCTCCTCCTGCAATAGTCGTAGACCTCTGCAATGCGCTCACAGCCCCGCAGAGCCGTTCCAGAGCCGTTTTCTGTGTTCGGTCGATAAGTTTTTTTGTCATCTGACACTAAAAGCGTTTGTATGGCTTCTGTGCGCGTATATGCAAAAGGCTGCCATTGCTGACAGCCCATGCGCTTAGATTCCGTATTCGCTTTCAATGTCTCAAGACCACGTTGGACGAGTGAACCAGATAGGTCATGCCGTCAATCTTTACTTGCAGCTGGTCTCCTTCGTAATCGTCCCAACTATTCAGCTTGCCCTCGACAATCGTTCCATCAGGCATTTTCAACTGTGCCTATGAGTAGCTATACGTCAGGTCTACAACCTGTTTGTTGCATCCAGCCATCAGCATAATGACAGTAAGGACGGACACGCATCCGGTTAAAATCTTTTTCATAGTCGTTCCTCCTTGATTTAATTCATACAAGAATACCGGTTTTTTGCAGCACATTGTAAACAATCAATGAGACGCACCAAAGAATCGTTGGAAACCCAATTATCGAAAAGATTTCCATTGTAAAACTTTTAGTGTGTTTTTCTGCCCATTCTGAAAAAAATGCAGAGCCAAAGATAATGAAAATAATCTCAGCAAAAGCGAATATCACATCATTCAGTGTCATCTTTTTGTTCTCCTTTCAGTCCATCCAAGTATACTCTTGGAACCGTTGAATCTGCTTGTTAAACGTGATGGGAAGGTCGCCTATCTCGCCTTCCTTGTTCTTGCTCAGCCGGAACAGGTACTTGTCGGGGTTATCGCCGGACAGAAGGATGATTGCATCTGCGTCCTGTTCAATCTGTCCGCTCTCTCGCAAGTCGGAGTTAGTAGGCGTTGCTCCGGGCTTGGATGGGTTTCGATTAAGCTGTGCCAGTGCCATCACAACAATGCCTGTGGTCTGTGCTAGCTCGTGTAAGGCAATGGATATGGCTGTAATGGCGGCATATCTGTCTTTTGCGCCCGTTTCGTGAATGAGTTGAAGATAGTCTACGAAGATGACTTGAGCCTTTTTACGGAAAGCCTGAGCCTTCATCCACGCCACGTTCTTTCCGGCAGCGGAGCGGATATATAGGGGCATCTTCATGTTCTTTGCCTGTCCGTCAATCTCATTTAAGCTGACCGCCTTATTTTTCACCATGTCCAGAGGGCAGTATATTTGATTAGCCATCAAACGTGCGCCAAGCTTGCGTTTGCTGGTTTCTAAGCTGAAATAGTACACGGTGTAGTTTTGCTTTGCCATGCTTGCTGCTATTTGCAAGGACAAGGCTGTCTTGCCCGCAGACGGTCTGCCGCCGATAATGATAAAATCACCCGGGGAGATGTGCAGCGCTTCATCCAGACGCTCTAGGCCTGTCTTGATGTACACAGGCTTCTCGTCCATGTGAAGCACATAGTCGTTCAGCACATCCTCGTATGTCCACGCATCTTCTTCCTCAGCTTTCAGGCTCATCGCTTCGCCCATCTGCTGGTAAATGTCTGATAGATCAGAATAGTCAGTGAGCTCGCTGGTCATCTGAAATGCCAGACCTTGCACACGAGTGAGTGCGGCTTGGTCTCTGATAA